>OBWG01001478.1_pt1 | contig 9543 bp, 8 predicted proteins | sample 1495221 | NCBI WGS metagenome assembly OBWG01 (sample SAMEA2580053, study PRJEB22360) | human gut metagenome | reverse complement strand
AAATTATAAATTATTATTTGAAATCTAGTTCGGAGAATAATTCATGAAATCATCTAAGAAACGTCAAGTGACTGCTGCGTTTTTTGCAGCAGCAGCATTGGGTGGCGTTGCTCACGCAGCTCCGGTCCTTAACATGAATGATTTAGTAGGATCTAAAACTACTTCTGAATCAACGACAGAAACTATTAATAATGTAGCGACTCCAGTCGTACGACCAATGGATACTCAACCTATGGTCCCTCGTGTGCGCCCAGTACCAGTTCCAGATACAGCTAAAGCTTTAGAAGAACAATATAGAGCTGTGTCGCAACCACAATATGTTGTTAATAAACAAACGAATACTATGATGGAACCAACATTGGCAATGCATAGTTTAATCAATGTACAACGTAAAACTGAACCGGTTACCATTCAAAAACAAGTAGATGGCAAGCAGCAAATGCAAACAACGCAAGTACAACGTACACCGATCATTGTGCAAGAACAATCTACTACACCATTAGTAGTTGCCAATACAACCACGACTAAATCAGTTATTGCAAAACGGACATTAACAATTCGTGATATTCAACGTGCTGAACGTGAGCGTTTAGCTAAATTAGCGGAAGAACAAGCTGCACAACAAGAAGCAATGCAACAACAAAGCAGTGAACAAGCGCAAGCAGTGCGCCAAATGGCAGCTGAACGAGCTGCCGAAGCTCAACGCCAAGCCGCATTATTAGCACAACAACAAGAGGCACAGCGCCAAGCGGAGTTATTAGCTCAGCAACAAGAAGCTCAACGTCAAACTGCTATCAAAGCAGAACAAGAGCGTATTGCAGCTCAACAAGCTGAGGCTCAACGCCAAGCTGTTATCAAAGCGGAACAAGAGCGTATTGCAGCTCAACAAGCTGAGGCTCAACGCCAAGCTGCTATTAAAGCGGAACAAGATCGCATCGCTGCAGAGCAAGCCGAGGCACAACGTCAAGCTGCTATTAAAGCGGAACAAGATCGCATCGCTGCAGAGCAAGCTGAGGCTCAGCGTCAAGCCGCTATTAAAGCGGAACAAGATCGCATCGCTGCAGAGCAAGCCGAGGCACAACGTCAAGCTGCTATTAAAGCGGAACAAGATCGCATCGCTGCAGAGCAAGCTGAGGCTCAACGTCAAGCCGCTATTAGAGCGGAACAAGAGCGTATTGCAGCTCAGCAAGCTGAAGCTCAACGTCAAGCCGCTATTAAAGCGGAACAAGAGCGTATTGCAGCAGAGCAAGCCGAAGCTCAACGCCAGGCGGCTATTAAAGCTGAACAAGAACGTATCGCGGTGGAACAGGCTGAGGCGGATGCAGAAAAAGCTCGTTTAGAAGCAGCTGAGGCGAAAGCAGCAGCAGAAGCAGCTGAAAAAGCTCAAGCGGAAGCTCAGCGCCAAGCGGCTATTAAAGCTGAACAAGAACGTATTGCAGCAGAGCAAGCCAAAGCAGAGCAAGAAGCAAAAGCTAAGGCTCAAGCGGAAGCTGAAGCTCAGCGCCAAGCCGCTATTAAAGCGGAACAAGAACGTATTGCCGCAGAGCAAGCCAAAGCAGAGCAAGAAGCAAAAGCTAAGGCTCAAGCGGAAGTTGAGGCTCAACGTCAAGCAGCTATTAAGGCTGAACAAGAACGTATTGCCGCAGAGCAAGCAAAAGCAGCACAAGAGGCAAAGATTAAAGCAGAACAAGAAGCTAAGACTAAAGCCGAGGCGGAGGCTAAGGCTCAGGCCGAAGCAAAAGCTCGAGCGGAAGCGGAAGCAAAACAAGCTCAAGAGTCTAAATTGCCTGAATCGTATGTTAATGAACGTAATCAAGCTTCTACCAAAGGTTCTACTACAACAGGTGAAAAAAATATACTTTCACAGCCAATTGACCCACCATTACAAGCTGATACATCTGCAAAGATTACCCTCACCTTTGACATCAATAATTACGAGTCAATGACGGGAACGGTGGATAATAAAGAGATTAAATATCGCGCATTTGAATATATCCCATATGTATCAAATCCTATCGATATTGATCAGCAGTACATAAACATTTACATACCTGAAGAGTATTTCAATAATGGCACTGTAAATGGTTATAATACACAAACAGCTCCAATCTTTATGCCAAATAATGTTGGCGGTTATATGCCAAGCCAACCTATGGCACCAAAGGTAGAAAATAATAAGCCAAATAGTGCTCTCTATGCATTGTCTAGAGGTTATGTTGTTGCGTCCCCTGCTACACGTGGCCGTACAAACAAAGCATCCGATGGTAACTTCATCGGCAAAGCACCTGCAGTCATTGTAGACTTACAAGCGGCTACAGCTTATTTACACGCTAATGATGCGACTATGCCAGGTAACGCAAAACGTATTATTACGAATGGTACTAGCGCAGGTGGTGCCGTTTCCTTATTACAAGGTGCAACAGGTAATACATCTGATTACCAACCATATCTACAGGCTCTCGGCGCTGCTACTGCATCTACCGATGTATATGCATCCTCTGCTTACGCACCGATTACAAACCTAGATGCTGCAGATATGGCTTACGAATGGAGCTATAACGGCATCACATCATTTAATAAAGTAACTATGGGACAAGGTGAATTGCCTCAAGCGAATGTAGGCGGTGCACCAGCGCCAATGCAACGTAGTGTACAACGTGTGAACTTAACGAATGATGATGTAGCATACTCAGATTTACTTAAGAGCCACTTCCCTGACTATGTAAACAACTTACAATTACGCGATAGAACCGGCGTTATTTTAAAACTCGATAAGAAAGGTAATGGCACATTCAAGCAATATGTAAAATCTTTCATTATCGATGCCGCTAATAAAGCTAAATCTAATGGTACTGATGTATCTCGCTATTCCTTCTTAGTCTTAGATAAGAATACAGGCATGGTGAAAGATATTGATTGGGACGCTTATAATAGCTTTACTAGTCGTTCTAATGAACCAGGTGCATTTGACTCTAGAGCTAATGATTCTGGTGAAAACAGCCTATTCGGTACAAGCACTAGCGATACTAATCACTTCACGATTACAGCGGCACTACATGATACAACGCCTAATAATGATGTATATGTAGAAAACGCTAAAATCGTTACTATGATGAACCCTATGAACTATCTTGGTTCTCCTAGTGCAACAAACGCTAAATATTATCGAATTCGCTACGGTACAGCAGATAGCAATACATCTGTTGCCATCCCATTAATCGTAGGCACTCGTGCACAAAATCTCGGATATAGTGTAGACATGGCTACACCATTTGGTGTGGATCACGCTGGCGATTACGATTTACAAGATTTATTCAACTGGATGGATTCTATTGTAAAAAACGGTAGATAATCTATCTCGATTATAAACTTATTCCATAACATAACAAGGCTGTAATAGCATCTATGCCTGATGCTATTACAGCCTTGTTTGTATTTTTATCTTATATCGACAATAAAGGCGTCCCCATCGAGCAGGACGCCTTTATTACTAGTATTATATTTAAATGTTATATTAGTCTTCTGGGAATAAAGCAGTGGACAAGTAACGTTCACCTGTATCTGGAAGAATAACTACGATATTCTTGCCTTTGTTTTCAGGACGTTTTGCCAACTCTGCAGCGGCCCACAATGCAGCACCGGAGGAAATACCTACCAAGATACCTTGTGTATGACCAAAGTCTTGTGCTGTTTTGAAAGCATCTTCGTTAGCAACTTGAATAACTTCATCATAAATTTTAGTATCCAATGTTTCAGGAATAAAACCTGCACCTAAACCTTGGATTTTATGAGGACCTGGTTTACCGTTAGATAATACAGCAGAGTCTTTAGGTTCTACAGCTACAACCTTAACATCAGGATTTTGTTCTTTCAAGAAACGACCTGTACCAGTTAATGTACCACCTGTACCAACACCAGCTACGAAGATATCTACAGCACCATCTGTGTCACCCCAGATTTCAGGGCCTGTAGTTTTATAGTGAATTGTAGGATTAGCTTGGTTTACGAATTGGCCTGCTTCTACAGCACCAGCAGTAGCTGTTACGATTTCTTTTGCCTTTGCAATCGCGCCTTTCATACCAAGTGCACCATCAGTTAACACGAGTTGTGCACCATAGCCAAGCATTAATTTACGGCGTTCGATAGACATTGTTTCAGGCATTACGATAACAACCTTATAACCAAGCGCAGCGCCTACAGCAGATAAACCAATACCTGTATTACCAGATGTAGCTTCTACGATAGTACCGCCTGGTTGTAACTCACCAGATGCAACAGCAGCTTGAATGATAGCAGCAGCGATACGATCCTTTACGGAACCACCTGGGTTAAAGTATTCAAGTTTAGCTAAAATATTAGCATCAGCACCTACGCTTTCACCAAAACGAGTAGCTGCCAACAATGGTGTTTTACCAATTAATTCAACAAAAGATTTTGCGATTTTAGACATAATCAACACTCCTTATATTCGGATATTATGGATACTATAAATGGTATGTAATATATAATTATGTGCCTCTTAAATAGAGCCATCCCAATTATCATATTTTGTATCTAGTTTTGCGTATGTACCATCGATAACGTCTTGTAAGGTCACACTTTCTAGATAATCGTGAATGTAATTTTGTAACCCCGCCCAGAATCCAACGGTTCGTTCATTAATGACATCATCCGTAGATACACCTTCATCTAGAGATGAAATAATAGCCATTGATTCCTCTGTAGCCATCAAAATTTCAATGATTGTATATTCACTAGGTTTTTTAGATAAACGATAGCCACCGTATTTACCACGAATGCTATCAACTAAATTGGCCGCTCCTAATCTAGCCACAATACCTTCTAAATATTTCTCAGATATGCCTTGTCGTTCTGCAACAGAACGTAATGACACTGGTTTTCCCTGACCTTGCTCAGCTAGATCGATGAGAACCATCAAAGCATATCTTCCTTTTGTAGAAATTCTCATGTATATTGCCTTCCTTTTTAAAAGCTAGCATCCCTTGAACAAACATTTTATATACCTCCTATGCGAATGTATAAAACCTTGTGCATCGCTAGGAATTAATTTCATTATAGAATACTAACTGTAAAAATGCAAGAGTTTATTTCCTACTTTGTCAAAAGGTTTTACGAATAACAGTATTTACCTATACTAATTGGATACACTGCGACAAAAAGACCAGCCCAAAGGCTGGTCTTTTTGCGTATAGTTTGTAGTTTGTTATATGAGGTTTACATTAGTGAATTGGAGAGTGTTTCACCATGTAATGGGGCTTACCGGTATCGTTGGAGATACGATCCGTGCCCAAATGTTGTCATTTGAAGAGGTTGTTGGTCTATCTAGTAGTCTTAGATTTTACCTACTAGGTCAAGACCTGGTGTTAATGTATCTTTACCTGGTTTCCAACGTGCAGGGCACACTTGATCACCATGTTTAGCTACAAATTGAGCAGCTTGTACTTTACGAACAAGTTCTTCTGCAGAACGGCCAATACCCATATCGTGAATTTCTGCTGTGCGAATAATGCCTTCTGGGTCAATTACGAATGTACCGCGGTATGCCATAGCAGATTCAGGATCGAATACATCGAAGAAATCAGCTAATTCGTGTTTCTTATCAGCTAACATGTAGTATTCGATTTTATTAATACTTGGAGAAGCATCAGACCATGCTTTGTGAACATATTCAGAATCAGTGGATACGGAGTAAACTTCGCAACCCAATTCTTTTAACTCTGCATAAGATTCTTGTACGTCTTCTAATTCAGTAGGGCATACAAATGTGAAATCTGCTGGATAGAATACGAATACAGACCATTTACCTAATACGTCTGCAGTGCTTACCTTTACCAATTCAGGTTTTTTGAAAGCATCAAGTGTAAATTCAGGGAGTTTCTTACCAATAATAGACATTGTGTCCTCCTTTATATTTCTAAATAACGATTACTATATGTTCTATTGATGTACCTACATCAAATCTATATCTATCTTTGTCTATATAATAACACTAATCATTTAAAATAGCAAGCATTATTTTTAAATTTATCGATATATTTTTGCAAGTTTTTTCGATACAGCAAAAAAAGAAGGAAGATACTCATTTCTGAGTATCTTCCTTCTTTTTACGTACCACAACGGACTTACTACTTATAGCGTGATCAAAAGCAATAAGTCCTGCTATATTAGCAATACCACGCCGCGTCACATGTCCAGTTGTAGACTGTTGTTTCCCCGATTTACCATATACGAACTGCTCTAATTTAAGTGCAGCTAATATAAAGATACCTATAATAGATAAAATGGATCCCATTTCTATTCTCTACTTTTTAAGTTCCAAAATCGCATCTACAAATCCACGGAATAATGGATGAGCATTGTTTGGACGAGATTTTAATTCTGGATGTGCTTGTGTACCTACGAAGAATGGATGACCCTTAACTTCGATGCTTTCAACAAGACGACCATCTGGAGATGTACCAGAAATAACAAGGCCTGCATCACTCAATTGTTGACGATATTCATTGTTGAATTCATAACGATGACGATGACGTTCGTATACAAGGTCTTCACCATATACTTCACGCGCTTTTGTACCCGCTTCTAATTTACATGGATAGATGCCAAGGCGCATTGTGCCACCTTTTTTATCTACATCCACTTGATCACTCATCAAGTCGATAACTTTGTATTTTGCATCTTCATCAAATTCGCTAGATGTAGCACCTTCCATGGCACATACATTACGAGCAAATTCCATTACAGCAGATTGCATGCCAAGGCATAAACCGAGGAATGGAACTTTGTTTTCACGAGCATAATTGATAGTACGGATTTTTCCTTCTACGCCACGGGAACCAAAGCCACCAGGAACAACGATACCATCAATGCCCTCAAATACTTCTTTAGGATCTACAGAAATATCATCAAGTTCTTCGGAATCAATCCAACGAATGTTCACCTTAGTATCAGTCTCGATACCAGCATGGCTCAATGCTTCTGCTACAGAAAGATACGCATCGTGCAAAGCTACATATTTACCTACGATAGCTACTGTAATATCTTTGCTAGGATTCAAAATTTTATGAACCATTTCTTTCCATGCAGTCATATCGCAAGGACGTTCTTCAAGACCCAATTTCTTAATGACAATATCATCAAGCCCTTGATCTTGCATCATCAATGGTACTTCATAGATGGAATCACACGTTTGGTTTTCAATTACGGCCGCTGGTTCTACATCGCAGAACAATGCCAACTTTTCCTTCATTTCGTCGGAAATATGTTTTTCACTGCGGCATACCAAGATATCTGGTTGAATACCAATACCGCGCAATTCTTTTACGCTATGTTGGGTAGGTTTTGTTTTTAATTCACCTGCTGCGTTGATATATGGTACTAATGTAACGTGAATATACAATACATCGTTACGACCTACATCTTTTTTGACTTGGCGAATTGCTTCCATAAATGGCAAGCTTTCAATATCGCCGACAGTACCACCGATTTCAGTGATAACTACATCAGCATTATCTTCTTTACCTACGCGGTATACATTTTGTTTAATTTCATTTGTAACGTGAGGAATAACTTGTACAGTGCTGCCTAAATAGTCACCCTTACGTTCTTTATTGATAACGGACCAATATACTTTACCAGCAGTAATATTGGAGCGCTTGCTAAGATTAATATCGATAAAGCGTTCATAGTGACCCAAGTCCAAGTCTGTTTCAGCACCATCATCGGTTACAAATACTTCGCCATGTTGGTAAGGACTCATTGTACCAGGATCGATATTGATATATGGGTCAAATTTTTGAATAGTTACATTAAAACCACGGTTTTTCAATAATCGGCCCAAAGATGCAGCTGTAATCCCTTTTCCCAAGGAAGAAACTACGCCGCCTGTTACGAAAATATACTTAGTTGCCATGATGCCTCCCACCTACTACATTTTTTCCGGAGCGGAAATACCTAAAATACCCAAGCCTTGACGAAGTACAAGGGCAATCGCTGTGATTAACCCAAGACGAGCTTGTTGCAATGATGGATCTACGCCAATGATACGACCTTGACGATAGAAGGAGTGGAACATACTTGCCAAATCGTATAAGTAACGAGCAATACGATGAGGTGCACGATGTTCGGCAGATTGAACAACCTCTTCTGGATATTCAGCTAATTTTTTAATTAATTCTAATTCCATTTCACTTGTAAGCGTTGTGAAATCAGTTTCACTATAATCACCAAATGCAATACCTGCTTCACGCACTTGATTATAAATACTGTGAATACGGGCATGAGCATATTGGATATAATACACAGGATTATCATTGCTACGAGATTTTGCCAAGTTAATATCGAAATCAAGTTGACTATCTAGCGAACGCATCAAGAAGAAGTAACGAGATGCATCTACGCCAACCTCTTCAATCAATTCATCTAATGTAACGCTATCGCCGCTACGCTTAGATAATTTAACGAGTTGTCCATCGCGGAATAACGCTACCATTTGTAACAACAATACAGTCAATTTATCTGGGTCATAACCAAAGGCTGCCATAGCCGCTTTTACACGACACACATAACCATGATGGTCAGCGCCCCAAATGTCGATCATTTCTTTAAAGCCACGATCATATTTATTGCGATGATATGCAATATCTGCTGCCAAATATGTAGGCACACCATTGTCACGGATGACTACGCGGTCTTTATCATCGCCATAATCAGTGGATTTCAACCACAAAGCGCCATTCTTTTCATACACCTTGCCAAGAGCTTTCAAAGCCTCTACGGAGTGATGAATTTCATCAGTTTCATGAACCGTACGTTCAGAGAACCAATTATCGAAAGTAACACGGAAATTGCTTAATGTTTCCTCTAAGCGAGCTAATTTTTCTTTTAAGCCCTCTTCTTTAAACAATGCTACACGATCAGCTTCGTTCATAGCATTTAATGTATCGAAGCCTTCGCGTTCTGCAATAGCTTTTGCAGTCTCGATAATATCAGGACCACGGTAGCCATTTTCAGGGAACACGAGAGCCCCTTCTGGAATATCGAATTCAGGCATGGAACCATCTTCGTTGCGCTTAGGTGGGAACACTAATGTAGCACCTTGCAACTCTTGGAAACGGTACTCAATGGAGATAGCCATATTATCGATTTGGTTACCTGCATCATTGATGTAGTACTCGGATTGTACATTATAACCTGCTGCACGTAACAAGTTTACAAGTGCACTACCATACGCAGCACCACGACCATGACCGACATGTAACGGACCTGTTGGGTTCGCACTTACGTACTCTACTTGAATTGTATCGCGTGCACGCAATGGTTGCACACCGTATTGATCACCAGCATTCAAGATAGCTTTCAAGGTATCATACACCATATCGGATTTTAAGAAGAAGTTGATAAAACCTGCACCAGCTACTTCAGCACGTTCAAGCCAATCAAAATTCATATGGCTAATCAAAGCCTCTGCAATAGCACGAGGGTTTTGACGAGCCACACGAGCGGATTGCATAGCAATGTTCG
>OBWG01001474.1_pt1 | contig 9627 bp, 7 predicted proteins | sample 1495221 | NCBI WGS metagenome assembly OBWG01 (sample SAMEA2580053, study PRJEB22360) | human gut metagenome | reverse complement strand
GTTTATGGTTAGTTGTATCTGCTTTTGTAACATCAAAATGAAAGGAGAAAATTAGTATGTCAAAAAAAATGATGAGAAATCCAATCGAAAGAGAAAAAATCAACAATCCTGCAGGTAATGTTATGGAAGAATTAACAGAGGCCGAACTGGACAAAGTAACAGCGGGGATTATTGATTATGTAAGTCACTGGTATTCCTGCGGATTCATTTGTACTTACACAGGAGAATGCCAGGGATCTCGTAAAGCAAGCTGCTGCAACTAAGATTTAATGAAGAATATTTGGAAGAGTCTTAGTATACAGCAACCAGCACTTTAATAATAGCATTAACTAAATAGTAATTCAACAAAAAAATGATTTATTACAAAATCGTTACAAAAGCAGATTTTCAAAAGTAGATACAAGTAATCATAAGAGGGAGCGAAAATGAAACAAAGCACATATTTATCTGAAAGAAAGTATAATTCTACAAAAGCAGTTCCGAATTTTAGAAAAGAAGAGTATTGGAAAAATATCCTGGGCAAAGAAATTTATGAAAAGATTAATGAATCAGAAAACGGGATTTTAAGAAAAGTATTATCAGAAGATGAGTTTGAAGAGATACTTGACGTTGAAAACAATGTAATATGGAAACTTTATGTTGAAAAGAAATATAATAAATCTGACCTTGTATTAGATGTAGAAACACAAAAAAATGCATACCCTTTTTCACAATTTTTGGCACCTTTTGTAAGAGTAGCTGAAGATTTGTTAGTGGACGCTTCTAAAAATAATGATTTTTTTTGCCGAAATAAGAAACTTATTTTATCTGAATTCGAAAATAATTTGTTTACAAAGTTACTTGACTGTAGTGTAAGAACGTTAATATTTGAAATGAATCTATGTAGAGAATACAATGAATTAGAGGGAAGTAACCCTGAAGAAGAGTATTCTTTTTATACTGAGGTATGTTTGAATAATGAGCGATATATCATAGAAATATTTGAAAATTATCCCGCATTAGTTCGTAGTATTTTGGATATAACTGAAGATATTTTAGAATTTTACCAAGAAGTTACAAACAGATATGAAAATGATCTGGATGATTTAAAAAGAGAATTTGGGGTCGATTTAGAACTGATGAATATATCAGTTGGAGGCTCCGATTCACATAACCATGGAAAGTCTGTAGTGTTATTTGAGTTTGAAAACAATAAAAAGATTTTGTATAAGCCGCACTCGATAGCAAGTGAAAAAATGTATTACTTTTTTTTACGTTGGATAGGCCAGTGTATAGAAGTTGATATGAAAAGCTACATAGTTATCGATAGGAAAGACTATGGCTGGGAAGAGTGTGTTATACCGCTAGCTTGTGATGATGAAATCCAGTTAAGCAATTATTACAGAAGAATGGGTGTGATTTTATGTGTTAATTATATACTTAATGCCTATGACATTCATAATGAAAATATAATTGCTTCAGGTGGATATCCAATTATAATTGATACTGAAACAATACTTAAAAATTTTGAGGAATATGATGTTTCAAGAATAAATTCATATACGTTGAATAAAATTCGTGAATCTGTCATCGGTCAAGGATTATTGCCGATTCATATGAGAAAAGGGAAGAGTACTCCTTCAATAGATTTAAGTGGTATGGCACATGAGGGTGGAGAAGAATATCCAGTAAAAATTCCTGTTATTATTAATGAAAATCGATCAGATATGCGATATGAGTACCGCTATATCAAATCTACGTCTCAAAATAATCTTCCCATATTTAAGGGAAAGGGTGTTCTGCCGGGAAAATATTTAGATGACATTGTTTGTGGGTTTGAAAGAGCATACGTCTATGTAATTAATAATAAGGAAAAGGTTATAGATAATATTAGAGGATTTAAGATGTTAAAGCTTCGTCATTTACGTCGTGATACTCAAACTTATGCAATGGTCTTAGAAACATCTTACCACCCGGATTTCATGATAGACAGTGCATATAGGGAAATATTTTTAATGACTCTTGCCAAAAATAAAAAAATTGACTCACAAAAGGAGTACTTTTCAGTAAAGGATGAAGTTCTTCAATTAGTTCATAATGATATACCATTTTATTACTATAATGCAGATTCTAGGGATTTATATTCTGCATATGGCCTGCATATTTGTGATTACTTTGAGCGGACAGCATATGATTTGGTTCTTGAGAAAGTAGAAAACATGAACATGCATGATTTAAAACAGCAAAGATTATATATTGTGTTGTCTATCCTATCTTTGGAAGATATTAGTAGTATTGGTTACAATATATCTCGTAAGCGAATTGATTATCTGCAGCCGAATTCATTAAATAGTAATGAATCTTTTGAAAAAGTCATCATGCACGCAACAAGTTTAATTTTAAAAAGGCTATATCAAGATGCAATTTTAACACCGGATAGAAAGAAGGCTAATTGGATTGGTGTTTCATTAGGTGGAATTGAAGATGTGAAGTGGAATGTGATGCCTTTAAGCTATAATTTGTATGATGGAATAGGAGGAATTGCGATTTTCTGCCATACATATAATGAATTGTATAAAAATGATATGAGTAGAGAGTTATGTCAGGCAGTAGACGAAACGCTAAATGAACATCTTGAAGATATTATTATGGTATACGATAAAATGGGGACAGATCAAAGTAGTGGTGGATTTGTTGGAGAAGGTTCATTGATGTATGTATATACTGTTTTGTTTGACATTACAGGTAGAACAGACTATATAAAAAATGCAGAAAAATTATATAGTGTTGTTAAAACACAGGTTCAAATTGATAAAGACAATGATATTACATCTGGAAATGCTGGAATCATTATTACTTTATTAAAGATGTACCATATAACAGGAAATAAAAAATATTTAGATTTAGCAATTTTAGCCGGAGATGTATTATTAAAAAATGGAAATAAGGATAATTCAGAAACGGGGTGGACATATCCAGGACAGCCATATTCTGTTAGTGGGCTTTCTCATGGATATAGTGGAATAGCGCTAGCCCTTTTTAAATTAGGCCAAGTAACTGGAAACGAGAAATATACAAAGATTGCTAAAAAAGCAATAATAGAAGAAAATAGCATGTATAGTGAGGCGTTTGGTAATTGGGCTGATAGAAGGTTATTTAAAGGGAGAACAGGTGAGGAACGTGGCAATAATCCTGTTACATGGTGTCATGGAGCAGCGGGTATATTATTGGCGAGATTAAAGATTTATCCATATGTTGATAGCGAATTTAAGGAAATAATTACTGCTGACATTTCGAAAGCAGCTAATACGCTTATTCGTCTAGGTGGACTCAAGAATCAGTGTTTATGTCATGGACAAGTAGGAAATTTGGAAATCTTATTTGAATATACAAAGTTTTTAAATGATAAAGATTTAAAAGATATGGAACATAATACTTTAATAGAATGTTTAAAACGCAACAAGGAATATTGGAATTGTGGATTAGTAGACGGATATGAACACTATGGTTTTATGCTTGGAATATCTGGGATTGGATATTCTTTGCTCCGGAGAGTAAAAAAAGAGTTGCCTTGTATTTTGAATTTAGAATAATTGGAGAAAGTTTATGATAAAACATAGAACGATACCGTTTATATCACAGTTAGGAAGTCTGGATTGTGGCGTTGCTTGCATAACTATGATTTTGAATTATTATGGCATAAAAGTAGATATTGTGGATATAGGATCTACTATCCATATTGGAAGAGATGGTATGTCTCTGGTTGAGATGAAATCTATCGTTGAAAATTATGGGTTTAAGTTTGCTGCTTATAAATACGGATACAAGGAAAATAATCTAAAAAATAATTTACCGGTTGTTTTATGTTCTTCTGGTCACTTTGTCGTAGTTGAAAAGATAAAAAAAGGAAAGTATCAAGTTATTGATCCAGCTAAAGGAAAAGAGCTTGTTTCTTTTACGGAAATTATGGATAAGTATCAAGACATATTAGTGACGATTGTACCAGATGATGTAGTTAACTATCCTCAAAAGAAAAAAATAAAAATTCAAGTTGATAAGAAAAGACTTGCTATAGTTGGCATATTAATGCTTTTAATTCAAGGAATATCGCTAGTTGTTCCAGCAGTTGTACAACGAATAGTGGACGGCTTCGCGGATAACATAGGAATTCACATGATTAAGTTGTTGTTTATAATAATATGTATTTTATTATCATATTTTATTATAAGCTATATTCGTCAAAAAATACTGCTCACTGTTGATATGACTTTGTTCAAAAATATGATCTCCCAAATGTTAGAGAAGATATTTTGCGTGGATATAAACTTTTTTGAATGGCATGCTGCTGGAGATATAGGAAACAGATTTAACAGTGTAAACCAGTTAAATGATTTGTTGACAAACGGGATGATAAATATAGTGATACAAGCTATTACATCTATTGTGTGTTTTTTTGCAATGTTATATTCTTCTATAGAATTAACATTATTAACAATACTTGTTTCTATTGTACAAATCGCATTGATGTTTTTCTTGAATGGGAAAAGTGCAATAAAAACAAGGAAATACATGCAAAGTCAAAGTTCATTACAGAGCGAACTCATTGATACTTTAGGAAATATTGTTGAAATAAAATGTATGGGTATGGACGGTATTATCTGCAATAACTTAAAAGACAAGTATGATTGCTTAATAGCACTATTCCGTGAAAAAACAAATGTGTCGAATATTATGGCATGCTTTGTATCTACGATACAATTAGTATTTCCGTTGTTTATATATTTATTGGGAAGTTCACTTGTCTTGAACAACAAAATGACAACAGGCTCGCTAATTGCATTTGTTACTTTAGTAGGATATTTTACTGCTCCATTTTCCAGTATATTTCTAATAATGCCAAGTTTTAATTCAATAAAAGAAGTTCTACTAAGATATAAGGAATTAATGTATTTCAAAGAAAATCAGTTTTTGGGAAAGGAGTTAAATGAATCATTTGAAAATTTGACGCTGAATAGTATATGCTATTCTTATAATAATTCGCTTGTATTAAATAAAGTTTCAATGGAGATAAAGCAAGGACAGACAATAGCGATAGTAGGTTTATCGGGAAGTGGAAAATCGACAGCTATAAAAGCAATATTGGGCGCTATAAAAATACAACAGGGAAGCATTTTTATTAACAAAGAGAATATTGATTGCATTTCGAGAGAACAAATTTATAAGTGGTTTTCTATTGTTACACAAAATCCCATGTGCCTTAATTCTACTATACGAAAAAATGTTGACATTACTGGGAAATATTCTGATACGGAAATATATGATGCACTTTCTATGGCTGAGATAGAGGAAGATATCCGTAACATGCCATTAGGATTGGATACAATAATAGGTGAAGGAGGGCAAAATATATCAGGTGGACAGCGGCAAAGATTAGCTATTGCAAGAGCACTGATTAGCAATACAGAAGTACTAATATTTGATGAGGCAACAAGTAATTTAGATCCAATAACGGAAAAAAAGATATATGATAATCTTAAAGTTACTAATAAAACATTAATTATAATTACACATAGACTTGCCTCAATACAAGAGGCTGATAATATATATGTTATGATGAATGGTATGGTAATAGAATCTGGAAACCATACTACATTGTTAGAGCATAGAGGTTGGTACTACGATAATTTAATAAAATAGTTATTAAGCTTTTGAAGTGTTTCATTTGCCAAAGTACAGTTTACAAGGGACTACACAGGGTAAGTATCTGACGGGAGGGGTTCCACCCGTCAGATTTTCCATGTGATATTCAAGGTGTCGCTTGTGGCGGCTATGGTGGTAACCATCAAATCCACCACCCGCCGTTTGTCGTCAAAGGATACATTCTCCCAAGTGTCGAGGTAGCCGGAAATCTGATTGACCTGTTCCGGGCTAATGGCTTCCACCGCCAGTTCCGCTATCCTCGCCAGAAGTTCCTGCTTGCGCCCGTCCAGTTCTGCTATCTTCACATTCACATAGGAGAGCAGGACATTGTTTGCACCCGTCAGGCTGTCCACCAGCTTTTCAATCTCGCTGTCCACATGGGCAAGCTCCACTTGCAGTGCTGCATTTTCGGGTTTGCCTTTGCTGCTTTCTTTCTGCCTGTCAGCGTCTTGTAGCTTGCCAGCTTCTTTACCATCTGCTGATAAACAACCGCTTCCAGCTCCGAAGTGATGATTTTCCCGCACCCGGCACAGCTTTTATTGTCCAGCCGTTTTGTGCAGCGGAGATATTGCTTTCCCACAGGATTGTTAATGCTCATAAGCGCATACCCGCAATTCCCGCATTTGATTTTTCCCGCGAGCCATGTATGGGTAGCTTTTCGGGCAGACTGGATTTTCATGTTGTTCATCAGCTTCTTGCGGCAGGTCAGCCAGATGTCGGAGGGAACAATGCCCTCATGGGGAGCCAGTACCAGCATTTGGTCTTTCAAGTCGTTCTTCTTGCTGGGCTTCACATCCCGTCCTTGATACAGATAGCAGCCGTTCATTCCCGTAAAGTCGGCAGCGTCATTGACAATGACCGTCCCTTGACTATTATCAGGCACACTATAACAAACTATTTTTTCGCTTTTAAGGCATAATAAAAGAGGTCTTGGCATAAGGGAATCTGACGTATTTTCCATCAGATTGTTTTATCCTGAGACCTCTGGTGTTATCATATAGTTTTGTAACCATGAAATAAAAAAGCAGAAATCTCTCCGACCAAAGTTTGATTCCTGCTTTCACCCAAATATAGCTTACGCTACATTTATACATACCTATGATAACAATTAAAACAGAAAATTACAACCTTATTTCTCAGGATTTTTACAATAAAACGATAGATTCTCTTGATCTTAACCTTATTTCCTGTATCTGTGGCCACTCCGGCTGTCTCATCCGTTATGGCTCTTACAGACGCAAGATCCAGCTTACTGACAGGATCCTCTCTCTTTCAGTCGTTCGTGTGTACTGCAAAGTCTGTGGGCATACCCACGCACTGTTCCTTTCCTCTATGGTCCCTTATTCACAGATCCCTCTGGTTCTGCACGTCCGTCTGATCCAGGCTTATGAACATGACACCGGATTCCAAAACATACTGGCAGAACAATACCTCGTGGATGAAAACAACCTGAAATCCATAATCCGGAACTACCGGCTGCATTGGAAACAGCGGCTGCTCTCCATGATGCTCCACCTCCTTGACCTCCCCAGCCTGATCTCTGCGTGCTTTTCCTTCTTTTCCAGACAGTTCATGCAGATTAAATCCGTCTCCAATAAACTTTTTGTTCTGCCAACATAACCTTACACGACAGATCCTGGTTTATCCCTTATACTTTAGAAAAAGGAGGCAGATGAAACTTATGAAACAGGAAAAACAACAGGAAATCGCACTGATGCGCTATGGTGCCATCGCACCTATTATTGCTGGTCTTGATGAACGTTATCCTAGCAAGACCGCTTTTTACACAGAAATCTCTGCAAAAGGACTCCTGGGCCCCGATGGGAAGCTCCATCATTATGCTCCCGCTACCATTGAAAAATGGTATCTGGACTATCAGAACCATGGTTTTGAAGGTCTCGTCCCGAAAGGACGGTCAGATGCCGGCATGAGCCGCAAGCTTGACGAAGAACTCCAGGAAAGGATCCGGTATTTCAAGACCAACTATCCGCGCATGTCTGCGGCCGCTATTTACAGGCAGCTGAAATCCGATGGCTCTGTAATAAACGGACAGGTATCCGAATCCACCGTCAGCCGCTTTGTGAACCGGCTTCAATTGGAACTCCGGCAGACACCAAACAAGGATATGCGCCGCTATGAGCGCCCCCATATCAATGAAGTCTGGTGCGGGGACAGCAGTGTCGGTCCCCGCCTTACAGATCTGGATGGCAAAAAACACCGGGTCTATATCATTGCCCTGATCGATGATGCCAGCCGGTTCATTACCGGAAGTGATGTGTTCTATCATGATAACTTTATCAGCCTGATGTCGGTCATGAGATCAGCCATAGCAAAGTATGGGCGCCCAAAAGTCTTCAACTTTGACAATGGTAAATCTTATAAAAACAGACAGATGGAACTCCTTGCCGCAAGAATCGGCACAACACTCAGCTACTGCCAGCCCTATACGCCCACCGGAAAAGCCAAGATCGAACGCTGGTTCCGGACAATGAAGGACCAGTGGATGGCAGCCCTTGACATGCGGGATTTCCATTCACTGGAAGAGCTGAGGGGCAGTCTGTATGCTTTTGTCCAGCAATACAACCAATCCCCCCATTCTTCCCTCCGTGGATGTTCCCCACAGGACCGTTTCTTCTCGGAACCAGAAGCAGATCCGCAGGCTTTCTGAGGAAGACATCCGCCAAAATTTCCTTCTGGAGATCGAACGCCGGGTATCTGCTGACAGTGTGATCGTCATCGACCAGGTCGAATACGAAGTTGATTATCGTTTTGCACGGCAGCGTATCCGCCTGCGTTATTCCCCGGATATGAAAGAAATCTTCATTGTGGAAGCTGACGGGACACTGGCACCGATCCGGCTTCTCAACAAAACCGAAAACGCATTGATAAAAAGAGAAAAAGTACGCTTATGCAAAGGAGATGAATGATCATGGATTACACTGCAAGATACGGACTGGAATTCAATCCTTTCCTAAAGAATTCAAAGGAAGTCCTTGTAGAAACACAGGAATACAAGGAGGTTCTGTTCCGTCTGAACTACCTGCTTACCACAAAAGGCTTCGGACTCCTGACCGGAAGTGCCGGAAGGGGAAAGACCACCGCTGTCAGGAACTGGGCTTGTGGACTGAACACTTCCCTTTATAAAGTAGTTTATTCCAGTCTTTCCACCCTGACGGTAAATGATTTTTACCGGAATCTGGCCGAGGAACTTGGAGCCCAGCCTGCATTCCGCAAGACCGATAACTTCAAGATCATCCAGGATGAGATCAACCGTCTGGTACTTGAAAAACGACAGACGCCTGTCATCATCATAGATGAAGCAAACTATATCGGAAACGCTGTGCTCAATGACTTAAAAATGCTGTTCAACTTCGAAATGGATTCCAAAGACCGGGCGGTTGTCCTCCTCTGTGGCCTGCCACAGCTCAACAGTACCCTGCGCCTAAGCATCCACGAACCTTTCCGCCAGAGAATTGTCATGAATTATAACCTGGAAGGCATGACAAAAGCAGAAGGGCATTCTTATGTTACTGCCAAACTGAATGGTGCCGGATGCACCCAAACGGTATTTGAAGATAACACACTTGAAGCGATCCTCAATGCTGCGAATGGGACTCCACGTATGATCAACAAACTGTGCAATGCAAGTCTGTTGGTTGGAAACAGCTCAAATTTAAATATCATAACCGCCGATGCCGTTATGCAGGCAATCAATGACTGCGAACTCGGATAGCTTTAGAAACCATCATGTAAAATAATCTGCATGATGGTTTTTACTCATAAAATAGTGTGCCGAAAATCCCCAAAACTATATGCTTCATACCATGATCAGACACTCAAAAAGACCTGTTTTAATCTGACGGAAAGGGCAGCGTTTAATTTGCTGAATAACACTATATACCGTCCGGTTTTCGTACTTCAAGAGGATTGATTATCGTACTCTATGAG
>OBWG01001454.1_pt1 | contig 9899 bp, 6 predicted proteins | sample 1495221 | NCBI WGS metagenome assembly OBWG01 (sample SAMEA2580053, study PRJEB22360) | human gut metagenome | reverse complement strand
CATCCGGAGTGAGGACGGGGCGTTTGCCCACGCCGCTGGTCTCCCGGTATTCCGGCGTGTAGTTGGAGATACGCCATGTTCCCAGTTGCTTCGATTTGCTGGATACCGCCACGCTGGCGAGACCTGTGCGGGAACTGATAAATTCCGCTGTCAGCTCGTCCGTACAGCCCAGAAAATACTGGATATCGCAGTTCCCCAGAATTTCCTGCCACTGATTAAGAGGATAACGGTTTTGAAGTCCCGCTAAATTTTGGAATACACAGCTCATAGAAATATTCCGGGAACGGATAACGGATATTTTTCTGCTTAAATCCGGGATTACGCCGCAGGCACAGAGTTCCTCTCCTAAAACGTGAACCGGAACAGGAAGCCTGCCGCCCTCACAGTTCTTATCCGCAAACCGCACCAGCTTAATGAACACAAAGGACAAAAACAGAGACGAAAGGAAATCAAAGGTGCTGTCCTGATCGCTGGTAATGCAGAAGTAAGCGCAGGGCTTCTGTCCCGGCAGTTCCAGGTCTATTTCATCACGGGCGGTAATCTTCTTAATCATCTCGGACTGGAATACCTGAAGGCGGCTCCCCAGGCCAATGATAACGCCGCTCCGCACGGAATCGGACGCCTGCTTAAAGAGGCTGTACGGCGCTTTTGCCGGGTGTGTAGCCGGCAGCGTATCAAATAAATTGTTGAGATCAGATTCCGCGTTCAATGTTAATAGCTGATAAACCTGACCGATATTCTTGTTTTCCTGGGCATAGCTCTGGTCCACATACAGAACCAGGGCCTTTAATAAATTCATTTCCGCTGAATCCCAGAAGTGGTCGCCCTTCCCATTGGTTGTGGTGTTTTTAATGATAACGTCCACAAAAAGCTGCGCCATCAATTCCTGACCGTCAATCTCACAAAGACAGTTCCAGGAATCAGAATTTTCAGCGGAGACCAGATTGAACACCCGGACAATATACCCTTTCTCCCGCAGATATTCACTGGACTTTTCATAAAGCTCTGATTTTGGGTCACAGATAATCAGTGATTCTCCGCAGGATACGCTCTGCAGGATACGGTTCATACAAAATGATCTTGTCTTCATGGAGCCGCTGGCGCCGTACACGGCCAGATTGCGGTTGAGCCTTGTTTCCTTTGGCACACACACCACCTTATGATTCAGCGTGCCAAGAATGGTGCCGGGGTGGCTGCGTAAATCAGATACAAGCTCCAGAACCCCGTCCATCTCTTCCTGATTCATCCAGCCGGAAGTTCCATACGTCCCCTTTTTGGAGTATGTAAAGTTCCGGTCCTGATCGTATTCACCGTCCTCGCTGTATCCCAGGCGCATGACCATAATCAACAGGACAGCAAAGAGGCCAATGCAGATTAAGACACCGTATACCCCATAGGGAGGGCGGAATACGGAAGCCAGGCAGATTAAAAAATCGGGTGTCGGCATCAACGGAGATGTACCGTCCCCCGGAACGCCGCCGCCCTGCTGCCAAACGGCGTAATTTCCGATAAACTGCGCCAGATAGCCCCCTGCATATAAAACGGCAAGAACGGCCAATGGCGCGGCGAGCATGGTTTTTAGTAATTTATGTTTTCCTATGGGAAGAACCTCCTGTTAAATTTAGTAAAGTCAATGGTCTGAAAACGCACCGCGGGATTACAGTACCGGCGAAGCACATCACACTGGAAATCAAAACAAACCAGCGTTCCGCCCTTTTCCTGCAGACCCAGCGCCGCGTTAAACCGGGCAATCCGGGGCAGGTCAAAAAAATAGCCGAACAACACCGGTTCCCCGTTCCGGTCAATCGCGTCATTTTCAATATGCCAGTTGCTTTTTGGCCCGCCCAGCCCCTGCGCCAGTATCCGGTTCAGTTCAGCAGTCATGGACGGGTTGCAGAGAAGCCTTAAAAGCACCTCCCCGTAATGATTGTTTGTCAGATAATAAAAATGTTCATAGTTGCCGTCAAGAATAAAATAATTCTGCTTTTTCTCCCTGCCATTTGTAAGAATCTGATATGCCAGCTCCATACTGTCGCCAAACAACAGCGCTTTTACATCATTCATCTGGTACTGTCGGTGCAGGCGCCTCTGGCACAGTTCCATCTGGAGAAGCGCCTTGACCCTAAGCTCCGAGCGGTTTTCCCATTTAGCGAGAGAGCCGCCGTTATTGTAGACGGGAAATATCCCGGATGGAGCCAGGAGAACGCCGGCCATGCGGGAACCTCTGATTTTTACAGCCTCCAGCCCCATGTCCTTGACCTCCCGCGAGCTGTAAAAAGCCGGTTCCTCAATACAGGATACCGGAGAGCCGGAAGGGGAGAACACCTCCGGCTTACAATCACGGAAGATGTGCACGCCCGCCAGCTTCATGTTTACATAGACAACCGCAATCTGATAAAGACGCAGACGTCTTGTAATCTCTCCTTTGAGAAGGTTGGTATCTGAATTTCCTTTCAGATAAAAAGAAAAGCGGTCGGGACGTTCTGCCGTAAGCTGCGCTTTTGCCTGTGCGGTAAGGCGGTAGGTACGCAGACGGTCCCGGTAAAACGTGCGTACCAGCTTTTCTTTTTTCAATGCCTTGATGACGGACTCTTTATAGCTGCAACCACCCGGAAGTCTGGAAAGCAAATCTGCCGGGAAATCGCCGGATATGGCAATCAGCTCAAGAAGCTGATACAGTTGTGTATCGTGTCTGGGGAGCGTGTGGATAACTACCCCATAAAACCACCTCCTTTGTGGAAAAGACTACCGAGGCTGAAAAGACTTCGGTAGAATTTGGCCGGATAACAATGGCTAAACCATTGAAAACACGTAAAAATCCGGTATGACAGCCTTATCCGCAAAAAAACAGGGCGGACGCCTAAAAATCGGATATATTTTTCACCCCCTTTTCCCTCTCTGCCAGCCATGCCGGAAAGCTGTTTTTAGGCATGACGAATATGCGGGTACAATCCTTTTCGCCAAACTCCGTTGTATTATAGGCGTCGCAGAGAAGCCCCGTGTCATCGACCATAATATAGGAGGCCAGCACATCTAATATCTGCTTCAGCTCCATATTGTCATAATCGTGGACGCGCCTGGAAGAAAGCTCCATGCTGTAAATATGGGAAAAGCAGACCACACATTCCCGGTATTTCGGAAGCGCGTTCTGGCTGGCATACTGGCTCAAGTAAAAGTGAAGTGGGTCCAGCAGAAATTCCACGCTCTTGCGGTTTCTGCGCTTGGGAAGCAGGCTGGGCAGCGTCACTTCCAAAATTTCATTTTCATACAGGACTTCAATCCCATGCACCTCACAGGCCAGACCGTGATATTCCGCCTTTTTCGTCCCGCCAGTTGAAAAAATCAAATGCCGAAGCTCACAGGCGATTTTCTCCGCACGCAGCGCGGCGTCCGTGGACAGCACCTCATAGTTGTCGGGATACCGCTGAATATCTGACGTGCCCATGGCATAGAGGGTATTCGTCAGACGGGACAGGTCGTCAAGAATCTGCCCGATTTGTTGGGAAAGATGTTTTCTCTCCAATTACATTCCTCCATTCGTCTTTTTGTAGTAATTGACCTTTCCGGACGGCTCCACCGTACAGAACCCGGATATTCCGGGAAAGTCCAGAAGATGAATCTGCTCGTGGCAATCCACCAGCGCAATCCGGCGTCCATCATACGCGCCGTGCTGCCGCATGAGATGGCTCATAAGAACCTCCTGGCCCGCCGCGATATGGACAATTTCAAAAATCTCCCCGGCAAGAAAAAAGGTAATCTTAACCGGGAATTCACTGGACGAATGATATTCCACACGGTCAATGAAATCCAGCAAAATCCAGACCGCCCGTGTCATACCGCTGTCAATAGTAAAATCAACGGTTCCGGACAGAAAGTACCTGCCGGTATCAGCCTGCAATACCCGGGTTTGTCTCTTAAAATGGGTCAGCAGATTCCTGACCTTATCCTCCTTGCCCGGGTAAAAGCGGAAGAGCTGCTGCTCTGACAGGCCGGGATAAACCGAAATCAACCGCAGCAGCTCCGTGGCCTCGTGTCCGTAAAGCTCGGCTCTGGTCTTTATTTGAATCACCTCCCTTTGCGTAGCAGAAACGTATTCAATGCGTATTCACCGGAAAATGCGTAAACGACACGTAATCAGGACGCAATTCAGACGTAAACAGCTTCTTGAAAATTTTCTTTCCTCTTGCGGTTTACAATTTCCTTCAGTTCCCGCCTGTCGGTCGTAATCAGTTCTTTTTCAAGAGGGCTGGCCTTAAATTCCACCATAATGTTATTGTTATTGGTGCTGATCAGCCCGTTTCCTCTCTCAAAATGAGTTACCTCCATGGTTTCGGCGTCCGATAAGCGCAGTGACTCCTGGACACGCATGGCTTCGTCATCCTCCAGGTTAAGAATGATTTTAGTCTTCGAGTTATTGATAATCCCCTTACCGAAGCGGCCTTCGTCCAAATTAAAAAAGTCATTTAAGTCCTGACTGGCGCAGACAGCAGAACCGCCATAGCCACGTATGGTCTTAAAAATCTCCAGGATAAAATCACCGGCCAGCCGGGTGCCTGTAGCGCCGGCGCCGGAGAGAAGCTGCCAGCACTCGTCAATAAAAATAGCCTTTTCCTCGGTCCGGTTTTCCTTTGCCCGGTCCCACACAAAATCAAGCGCCACAAACATTCCTACCGCCAGCATGTCGCCTGTAAGAGAAGAAATATCCAGCACGGTATACTTATTGTCTAAGGATACGTTGGTTGGCTGGTTAAAGCTGCGGGCGGAACCGTTTACAAGGCGGTTAATGATGTTTGCCATGCGTCTGGTATCCTGGGACTGTTTGAGAATCTCGTATAATTCCCCCAGAATCGGCATTTCCCGGTAATATCCCGGTTGTTCCGGGTCTTCCAGAGAGGCGTTATCATGTGTAATGCCCCTTGCGTTGTAGGTGCGTATCAGCGCGTCATCAAGGAGCTGCCGTTCCTCATGGGTCATATCCGGAATCAGCAGGCTGAAAAAGATATGCAGCCGCTGGATTTTGGCTGCCAGCTCCGACAGGTGGATACTTGGGCCGTCTAATAGGTCATTAACCGTGTGGTCGATCCGCCGGATTTCCATGATATTGATACAATGGGGGCTGGCCGGCGAGATCTGGATAAACTCCCCTCCCACATTGGCACAGGCCCGGTGGAACTCATGGGCTTTTAAAGGAGCCAGAATAAAGACCTGAATTCCTTTCCGCCTCATTCGCAGCGCCATAAGCTGCATGGTGAAGGTTTTGCCCGCCCCGCTGGTGCCAAGGATTGCAATATTGGCGTTCTTATAAACCGCGCTGTTAAAAATATCCGCAATGATGAGGGAACTGTTATATTTGTTTACCCCCAGCAAAATACCGTTATCGTCACACATTTCGTAGCTGGTAAATGGATAGCAGCTTGCGGCGCCCTCTGTGAGCAGGTTGCGTTTGCTCTGTTCATACAGCTTTTTATCCATAGCCGCCAGGGGAAGCGAGGTAAGAAAAGCCTGTTCTTCTCTGAAATGGCACGTATTGACGCGCATATCCTGGGAGAGCAGCAGCTTTTTCATCTCGCTGACCTTCCATTCCAGGTCATCTTCACTGTGGGCGGTAATCGTAATCAGCAGATTCAGGAAATAAAAGTCCTCGTTATCGGCTAATCCTTCTTTCAAAAAGTAGCCGCTCCGGATTGCGCCGTCAATGCTGTCAAAATCTGTATTAGTGTCGCTGGCGTCCTTCAGCTTGGAGCGGTTAATCCGCAGCTGCTGTCCTACCTTCTGGACAATCCGCTCCTTGGGCTGGCGGGTGAGAAACATATCTAAATCAATTCCATCCCCGGCGTTTACAATGAGACTAAGCCACCCAGCCGGAACATATGGCTTAAAGCCATCGGATGGAATCAGGAGGTAGGCATAATAAAGGCCGTCAATGCAGATAGAACGGCTGTGGGTGAAGTCTATACTGGACGGCGCAAAAAACTCATTGGCCGGAATACGGTCAATGTCGCTTTCCCGCCCCTTTTCCATGTACGCCGCGATTACCTCCTGTACCCGTGCAGAAAGCGGTTTAACGGCGCTCTCATTGCGGCACAGCAGGTTATATAGGATATCCACGGTAAATTCGTCCTCGTTGTCTGGAATAATGACTTCATTCCCACATTGGCGCAGGTAGTTAGAGGCTGTGCGTACCGCGCTTTGCAGAGAGCCAACCGCCTCACCTTCCTCGTCGGAACGCTTGGTATTAGACCAAGGCTCATACTCAAAAACAAGGAAAAAACGGCGCGTTACGGCTTCACGAGCGCCTACCTGCTGGACAAATTGCAGATAATCCTCCTGCATCAGCCGGCACTGCTCATTGGTTTCCTGCGCCATCTCACAGCGCACGGCGTCCATATGGCGGGAAATGTCCGCCCGGCGTGTCAATACCTTGAACTGCAGCTTAACCGGGCTGATTTTTAAGTAGGAGATGAAGGAATAGATAATACTCCGCTGCTCTCTGGCGCTTCTCAGCATAAAGTTGATTGGAACCACCTCCACCACCTTGATGTAACGATGATCCTTTGTGTATATAATACCGTTTTCAATCTTAGTAATCGGAAAATAGCCTGCCGCCGGATTTATGTAGGAATACGCCGGTTCCTGGGTGCGGGCCGCTTTTTTGGTGCGTGCTTTCCCCCTGCCGTTCGTCTGATTCTTACCGGAATTAACCTTTTCAGCGGCCTGGGCTTTCCCAGACATGCTCTGTGTTTCCTGTTGTTCCAGTACCGAAGCCTTTCCCGGTTTTTCCCGCCATTTCGCCGTCCTGTTTCCGCTTCTTTCCCGCCGCGTTCCCTTGCAGGGCCGCAGCTTTTGGCGTATCTCATATTCCCGTATTTCGTCAAACTCTGCCGGAAAATCAGCATCGGTTCGCGGACGGCGCGTTCTCCCCCTTTTTACTTTTGCAGGTTTCGTTACGTTTGCAGCCCTCTTTTCGTTTACGGTTTTCTTCTCCTTTGCAGGCTCTTTCCGCTTTACCCTCCCTCGCCCTGCCAAACCAGGATAGGCGGTTTCCCCGGCCGGTTCCCCGCCCACAATACGCCGGTTCTTTAAAAATTTCAAAAATATCACCAGAAAAGAGGACAGGCTTTCTCCCGATATGCCGATCAGGGCAAGAAGCGCCAGCGGCAGCGCAGTTAAGCAGAGCACAATGATTCTGGCGGTCAGACCGAGGGGGAGAAACAGGAAAACCGGCAGCCCGATGGCAAATGCCAGGACGCTGGCCTCAATCACATTCCGCGCTTTGAACATACCGCCAAAAAACGTGCCTGTTTCCACGAAATTCGGCGGTATAATGTAAGTATCGTGGTCGTTCTGATTGTTCATTTATAACCTCATTTCCCCAGCCGTAAGGTATCTATCCGATGATCCAGAAGGGGCCACCGGCAGCAGCCCGGCGGCTGGCTTCATTTAAGATAATAGATAAATCCCAGAGCTGATTACTCCGTTTATAGCTGCCAGGATCAGCCACCATAATCTTGCCGTCCTGAACGCCCCGGAGGACAATAAAATGTCCCGACGAGGTAAAATGCCCCTTAGCCATGATTGCAACCACCAGCTTGCCCTCCGACAAGGCGTCAATAATCCGCTGCGGCTCCGAAGCGCTGCAGCCGGATACCGGAAGCCCCCAGGCCGCAGCCGCGCCTGGAATCAGCGCGTGGTAGGAGCCGCTTCCCTTACACCAATACCCATTTTTATAGGCCCAATCAGCCATTTTCACAGGGTCAACCGTTTCTTCGGTGAGAGAAGAGACCACAATGGACATGGCCGAGGGGCCGCAGCCATAACCGCCAATATGGTCCGTTCCATAAGGCTTGCCCGCGTAGCGCTCGTCCATCTGGTTAAAATAGACCACAGGGGTTTTGCCGTCCGTAAACCGGACCTCCCCCAGCGAAGGAATACTGTTTCCGTTCCATGCCGCCATGTTCTGCAGCATACCGTCTCCCAGGAACAGGCTTAAATTTGAGGCATAATCAGCAGCCAGTTCCTTCTGTTCATCAGTCAGTTGGAAAACATTGTCCGCAAAATGGGTTTCTCCGTTGTAGGAAATGGTGTAAATCATCCATTTTTCAGTGACGGTACTCTTCTCGTTGGTATCCGGATCGGTTTCTTCCCTGTCCCGCAGCTCTTCCTTCCGGGTAAAGGAATAGAAATAGCTTTTATTTCTTCGCAGCACGGCTTCCATGTCGGCGAGGGAGATGTTTCTAAAATCCGAGTTCCTCGCCGCGCAGTATTGCGATATAAACAGGTTCGCATTATAGACAGGAGCGGCTTCATAAGGATTATCACCGTCCGATGCGGCAAAATCAGCGTCTATGCGCGCCAGCACATCTGCCAGCCCTTCATTTAGAATCTGGTTGATGGAAAAGGATATATTATTTGCGTTCTCAATCACCGCCTGCTCGTTATTCAAGATTGGAAGCCCTGTTTCTCCGGAGGCTCCGGAGCCTGTCAGCCCGCCAAACAGCAGGCTGGGGAGCATAAGCACAAACAAAACCGGAAGCATAAGCAGCACGGCGATAGCCGCGATAATCTTGCCGATATGCCGGCGTCCGGCCAGAACCGCCCCAACAGCAGCTCCATACGGACCGCCGACAGCGGCGCCTTTTGCGGCTGCGGATACCGCTTTGCCCGTTTTAACCGCTCCATGTATTGCCTGTGCCGCCGAAGCGCCTGTTTCAACGGCTTCTGATAATCCATTCTTTTGTTCTTCAGCCATTCTATAACCTGTCCTTTCTGTGAGGGGGCGGCGGCAGCTTTTTCACAATCGCTTCGTTGTACGCAATAGAACCGTCCGGCGCCATGTAGGGTGACTTTTCAACGGCGTCCATGGCGTACTGCTTATACCAGGAGGCTCCATCTGCCGTTTGAACCGTGGTATAAGCACCTGATGGGGCGGTATACTGGGCGGTATGATACATACCAAAGGCAGCGCCCTCCGGGTGTTCCTCTGAAACCTCTGTGCCGGTAATACGGCCGCCGCCAATCTCCACGCCGGAGAACGAAGGGACATGTTCCGCACCCTCACCTAAAGCAGCGTATCCCATATAAGATTGGAGCGCCTGCGCCGCCTTTTCACCCGTCATGGAGCCGGCCGAGGCGATACTTCCCGTTGCGACGGAACTAATTACGTTGTTGGCAAAGTTCCCTCCTTTACTGACAGAAGAAGCAAATATTTGACCGCCAATTCCACCGGAAACGCTGCCTGCTCCGTTTATTCCACCAAAAGACTGGGAATCCGGGGGTGTTGTGGCTGCTTTGACAGCTCCGTTCTGTATCGAACGGCTGACAGCGCCGGCAAGACCGCCGCTCATAAACCCGCCCATAGCGGCCGCGCTCCCTGATTTAGAGCCTCTGCCGGAGCTAATAGGGCCGGAGCCGCTGCGCCCGCCGCCCAAATGCCGGCTGGAAGCATTGCGGACCGTGGACAGCCCCTTTGTGGCAATAAGGGCTTCCGCCATCATACTCCCCCCTGTGTGTCCCACATTAACGCCCAGACTCGCCATAAACGAATCTATCTTCTGGGATATTTTGAGAAAGCTGACCGCGCACAAAAACCAGATTAACACATTTCCCGCCACAGCCTCTTTTCCCGCTGAATCCACCTGGGCCTGCACATCACCCTCGGTAACGGCGGCAAAAGCGGTCTGGCAGGAAAGAAAAAGAAGAACCGTCACTACCAGGACGGCAGGCAGAGCCTTACATAGAGCTGTGAACCATAAAAAGCCCTTTTGGGCATACTCTTTTTTCACTGTAAATTAACCTCCTTATACAGAGAGTGGATTGGCGATAAATGCGCCGACCATACTTGTAAAAAGCCGCAGACACCAGGCATTCATAATCAAGAGAAACACCTGCCCGCCCAGCAT
>OBWG01001449.1_pt1 | contig 9939 bp, 9 predicted proteins | sample 1495221 | NCBI WGS metagenome assembly OBWG01 (sample SAMEA2580053, study PRJEB22360) | human gut metagenome | reverse complement strand
CTGCCGCTACAACACCGATAATAGCGAGAATCCAAAGAATACATGTTTTTTTCTTCTCTTCCTCTTCTTTTCTGTGTAAAAATTCATTCAGCTTTGTTGCATTCATGATTTCTTCTACTTTTGACAATGCATCCTTACCCATCATATCAAATTTATTCATAGGTTCCACATCCTTTCTTCCGTGATCCTGCACCGATGTTTTTTCCTTTATATTATATCACCAATATCATGTTTTTACTATCCTATTTTTGTCCTTTTTCAAATTTTACACAATATGGCGATCAAATAAGAAAAATTTCACGTAAGCGCCGCCAATCCTTCCGCCGCAGTGCGCATCCTTTTCTAAACCTTCAATAATTTGGCAAATGATGCAAACATTTTTTTAACGCCTACCCGGTCAAACTCCACTGTGACCTCAAAATCTTTGCCGCCATCTTCTATCTTTTTAACCGTACCCTCGCCAAATTTAACATGTTTTACCCGTTCGCCCTCAGAGTATGGCAGATGATCCGCTTTTTGTACGGAAAATGCTTTGCCGAAGGAGGGGGCAGCCGGCGCTGTCTTTGAGGCATACGCATTGGGTTTCACGCCAAATGTGCTGACTCCCTCTCCCTGCCGGTTCCCTGCCGTACTTCCAAAGCCGGAGGCGGTTGCGCCGCCTCCCGACGCAGCTCCCCATCCGGTCGTAATGCCGCCGGAACGTCCCCATGAACGATTGGCGGATGAACCCTGGACGCCGGAGCCTGCTCCGCCCCAGCCGGACGAAGCCGCTTCTCCAAAGCCTCTGTCCGAAGAGGAAGCGGATGGGCTGCCTCCCCATGACCTGCCAGCGGCCCTGCCAAATACAGACGGCTGTTCTTCCTGCTCCAGAAGCCATGCCGGTATCTCTTCCACGAAGCGGCTGGCCCTGGAATACCTCGTTTCCCCGTTCGTCATACGCTGTCTTGCCATGGTCAAAGTCAGTTTTTCCCTGGCCCTAGTAATTCCCACATAGCAGAGCCTGCGCTCCTCCTCAACCGCATCCTTGTCGTCCGACATAATCGACATGCTGCTGGGGAACAGGCCGTCCTCCAGACCGCTTAAATATACATAGGGAAATTCAAGTCCCTTTGCGCTGTGAAGGGTCATCAACACGATACGGTTCTCCGATTCATCCATATTGTCCACGTCGGCCACCAGGGCAACTTCCTCCAGAAAACCGTCCAGAGTCGGATTTTCCTCATTTTCACTGTAGCTGACCGCTTTGTTAATCAGCTCCTCGATATTTTGAAGACGTGTTTCCGACTCAATCTCGCCCTCCGCCTCGATTTCCTTCTTGTATCCGGTATTCTCCAGCACTTCTTCGATCAGCTCCTTGATGCTCATCTTTGGAAGGCGTGCTTTAAAATCTTCAATCTGCTCTGTAAAAACACCGATCTTGTCAGCCGCCTTGCCAAGGGTCGTTATTCCCCTTACGCGCAGAAGGGCGTCATAAAAGCTCATCCCATTGGCAGACGCAAATATCGTCACCTTGCCGACAGAGGTGGCTCCGATCCCCCTCTTCGGAACATTGATGATACGCTGTACCGCCAGATCATCCTGCCCGTTGGCAATCGTCTTCAAATAGCAGAGAATATCTTTGATTTCTTTTCTCTGATAGAAGTTCACGCCGCCCACCAGACGATAGGGAATACTGTACAGGATACATTTCTCCTCCAGCAGACGGGACTGGGCGTTTGTCCTGTAAAGCACGGCAAAGTCGGAATATTCCCTGCCTGTCTCTTCCTTTTCCCGTCGTATGTCTTTTACAATCGCCTCAGCCTCCTCATAGGCCGTATCAAACTGCAGGAACCGGACCAGATTCCCCTCGTCGTTGGCTGTCCAAAGCGTCTTATCCTTCCTGCCCCGGTTATTGCGTATCACTCCGTTGGCTGCGTTCAGGATATTCTGGGTGGAACGGTAGTTCTGCTCCAGCTTAATTACCTTAGCCCCCGAAAATGCCTTCTCAAAGCTCAGGATATTCTCGATATTGGCGCCTCTGAATTTGTAAATGGACTGATCATCATCACCTACCACGCAGATATTCCGGTATTTTCCAGCCAGCAAATCGACGAGCTTGAACTGCACCATATTGGTATCCTGGTACTCGTCCACCATTATGTAACGGAAACGCTCCTGATAATAATTCAGCACATCCGGAACATTCTGGAACAACTCCACCGTTTTTACAATCAGGTCGTCAAAATCAAGGGCGTTATTCTTCTTTAACTCCTTCTGGTATTCCTTATAAATCTGGGCAACCTTCTTCTCCCGGAAATCGCCTCCGGCGTTCAGTTCAAATTCCTCCGGCGTGATCATATCGTCCTTCGCGGAAGAGATTCTGCTGAGAACCGCCCGCTCTTTAAACTGCTTTGTGTCAACATCCAGGCGCTTGAATATCTGCTTCATCAGGGTTCTCTGGTCATCCCCGTCATAAATCGTAAAATTAGTGCTGTATCCCAGGTACTCAATATGCCTGCGCAGGATCCGGACGCAGGAGGAATGGAACGTGCTGACCCAGATGCTCTCGGCGCCGAAGCCGACAATCTTGTCTACCCTCTCCCTCATCTCAGCCGCTGCCTTATTAGTAAAAGTGATAGCCATGATATTCCATGGGTTCACCTGTTTTTCTTCTATCAGGTACGCAATCCTGTGGGTCAGAACCCGGGTCTTGCCCGATCCTGCTCCCGCCAGTACGAGAAGCGGACCTTCCGTATGATATACCGCTTCCTGCTGCATCGGATTGAGTAATTCGTATTTGTTCATATTTTCTACCGCCTTTTATCTGATTCCATATTCAGGGTAACGTGAAATTTATTATAATATATTTTCCTGTGTATGTCACGAAAAACTCTTAGACAAAAAGCCTGTGCATTTATTCATACACTGAGTAGATATCCTTGATATATCATACCTCCGCCCGGTACCTCCAGACACCGTCCTCAAAATAACGGCTGACCTTCCCAAGCTTCTGCAGATGATCCGCATGAGCCATGCATTCCCCTACCGCAAACCACTTCTGGGCCGCCGGGAAATCCTCCCAACTGGCCGCCCGGATCTTCCACCGCATCTTTCCGGTCAGCTCATAAAGTGTCATATCCGGTTTTTCCTCGAGAAGTTTTATGACCTCCTCCAGCCGTTTTTCATGATGAAGCAGAAGCTGTTCAATCCTCTCCTCATAATTTCCCGTCTTTCTGTGCCCGGGGAGTGCAAAAACCACAGGGTACTTCTTTGCTTTTTTTAAGCTGTCCAGATAATCGCCCAGAGAGTCCTCCACGCCCAGCCATGATGTAATATTGGGAGAAATGTCAAACAGGATATGATCTCCTGTAAACATAAACCGGTGCTTCTCTTCCCAGAACATTGCATTGCCGGGCGTATGTCCCGGCACGGAAATCATCGTAAGACTGTATGGGCCGGCCTGGATCTTATCACCTTCACGCAGCGGGCAAAAGCGTCCGTCCAGCGCATCCAGCTTATAGCGGGACGCCGGATTAACCGCCTCTGTTACATTTAACAGTTCCTCAGGAAAACCGGCCTCCAAAAACTGGCGGTGACGGAGCAGGCTTCGCTGCGGAAGAAAACCCTCCTGTAATACCTTAAAATCCGTCTCACTGATATAAATCCGGCCGTCCGGGGCCGCCGCCTCCCTGGCAAGCCCTGTGTGATCGGAGTGGAGGTGCGTGAGAAGCACATCGATCCGGCTTGTACTGCTGCCGGCTTCCGTTATACCTGCCATCAGCGCCTCCCGGCACTCCGGACGGCGGAATCCCGTATCAATCAGAAGATCCCGCTCCCCGCCCCGGATCAGATAGCTGTTCAGTTCCCTTAAAGGATTCTGGGGCAGCGTTACGCCCAGCCTGTATATATTTTCTTTTACCTGTTCCACCACAGATTCTCCCATATCAGAATTCCTCCTCTGCGCCGTTTCGGTGCGCCATTGCCTTAAACAGCCAGAAACAAATGATAATGCCCAATACAATTGACAAATAATCGGCCGCAGGCTGCGCATAAATTACGCCGTCCAGTCCGAACATCCGATCCAGAATAAATACAAGAGGGATAAAAATCAGGCCCTGGCGACAGACCGTAAGTACCAATGACGGGAGCGCCTTTCCCATTCCCTGAATTGTGTTAATGCAGAGAAACAGAATGCCGATAAACGGGCCGGAAAGCTGAAGGGCAATGACCATCTGGATTCCATAGGCAATAACCTCGGTATCGTTTATAAATACCTGAATCAGCGTCCGGCGTGCAATCATCATGATAATCGTCAGCACCGTACCCATGATCACGGCGCATATACCGGTAAATCGGAAGACCTGCATCAGCCGTTTTTTATTCCTGGCTCCGTAATTATAACCAATCAGCGGCTGGATGCCTGCGCAGAGGCCAATCTGCAGAAGCACCACCAGCATATTCGATTTCATCGCCACGCCCATGGCGGCTACCGGAGTGTCACCGTATCCAACCAATGCCAGATTTAAAATAATATTGGCAAAGCTCATCAAAATGTTATTCAGGGATGCCGGAATCCCAATCGAAGCAACACCGGATGCGATCCGTTCCCCCATCTTAAAGTCCTTAAGCTTAATGGAGAGGGATGATTTTTTCCTGAGAAAATAGACAAGATAAAAGGCGCTGGCCGCAATATTTCCGATGACGGTAGCGATCGCCGCGCCGGTTACCCCCCAGCCCAGCCCCAGAATCATAACGGGATCCAGTACGATATTGACCACGGTTCCAATCAGATTTCCTATCATTGACTCCCGGGCTGCCCCCTCGCCCCGGAGAATGTTGCCGAAGGCAGTGGCAAAGATGATAAAGGGGCCTCCGAAGGATATGTAGGTCAGATACTGTCTGGCATACTCAATTGTATTCGCGCTGGCTCCTATCAGCTTCAGAATCAAATCCATTCCGGCTATAAAGAGCGCCGCAACTATTATGCCCAGGCCGATAGAGCCGTAGCAGCAAAAGGACGACAGGTTTCTGGCACGGTCCATCCGCTTCTCTCCCAGCGCACGCGATATGGCGGAGCTTCCGCCGATCCCGAACAGGTTGCCCAGCGCCATGTAAATCATAAAGATCGGTGTAGCCAGCGAAACGGCCGCCACCTGAAGGGGATCTCCGGTCTGGCCGATAAAAAATGTGTCGGCCATGTTATAAATAACCACAACCAGCATGGAAATCATGGTGGGGACAGCCATGAGGGCCACCGCTTTGGGGACCGGCGCCTCCTCAAATAATTCTCTGTTTGTGTTCATGTAAATAATTCTCCTTTTTCATTGCCTGCAATAACTATTTCATATTGTGTTAAAATATGCGCCATATCATGGTCTACTTGATATTTTCTTCCAGCTTTCTTATCGTGCGCGTAAGCTGATTAAGCTCATCCCGGGAAATTCCAGACTGAAGCTCTGCCTCAAACCGGTTCAGGCGGTCTATCATCCTCTCCCGTGCCTCGGCTCCCTTTTCCGTCACTACCAGCTTCTTCATCCTGGCGTCATAGGAAACCGGCTCCCGGCGGATATATCCGTTGCGCTCCATCAGCTGCAGAGTCCGGCTGGCCGTAGAACGGCGGATTGAAAATTCCTTTTCAATGTCCCTCTGCATGATATCTCTCCCCTGCGACTGAATCAAAAAATGCAGAACCCAGTCCTGGTTCGCGGTCAGCGTCTCCCCTTCCTGGGCCGACATCTGATTGATTCTGCGGTAAATAAGATTAGATAATACACGGATTTCAAATCCGACATGGGTGTTAACTGTCATCTTTATTTCCTTCCTGAATGCTTTTTCCCTATATTTAAAAATATCAAGCTGGCTTCGGGAGCGGACGCCTGCCTCTTAAATTAATCTGAATCAGCTTTTCCGCTCCTGGCTTTGTCCAAAAATGTAAGCACACTAACATTCTAAACGAACATACATTCTTTGTCAACTCTGTTTTCCAAAAGAGCAGGTGAATTCCCTGTATTGCTTCCTCGATACAGCATCAGGGAAGTGGCATGCGGACAGTAGCAAACGCCGCAGTGCGGACAATAAAAACTCTGACAACATTATAAAATAAACAGCTTTTAGGTCTTGTCATCTAGTATTCATTACTATATAATAAGATTTGAGGTGAATTTTATGAAAACGAATGAAGAACGACTGCAGGATCTGATGGCTTATCTGGACAGTGTGACCAGAATCAATCCGTCTGATATCCCCGCGATTGATTTATATATGGATCAGGTTACCACTTTCATGGATACACATTTATCTGCTTCCAAGCGGTTTGGTGAAGATAAGATTCTGACGAAAACCATGATTAATAACTATGCAAAGAATAACCTGCTTCCGCCGCCGGAGAAAAAGAAATATTCTAAAAACCATATATTGCTGTTGATTTTTATCTATTATTTTAAAAATGTACTATCTTTCAACGATATTGAGCAGCTTTTTTCTCCCATCAGCGAAAATCATTTTGCGGACGGTTCTAATCCTGAACTGGCAGAGCTGTACACGGAGATTTTTTCACTGGAGCGTGAGCAGCGCAAAAGACTGAAAGACGATGTAATGGCGAAATTTAAGGCAGCTTCCGGAACCTTCCAGGACGCTGAGGGTGACGATCAGGAATACCTTAGACTCTTTTCCTTCATCTGTGAGCTGGCATTCGACGTGTATCTGAAAAAACAGATGATAGAACTACTGGCCGAACAGCTGAGGCAGGAGAATCCGCCGAAGAAGAAAAAGTAACTCCGGTAAGCCCCCTTTTTTTGAAGGGAGGACAAATAAAACGATAAACTGCACGCTCCGCGCACAGGTCACCGTCATCAATCAAGCGGATTTTCTTAAAAGGCAAATCCGGCTATTGACATATCTGCTTTAACGCGGTAGAATCACTCTTAATTAAATAGCCAGCAACAACAAGCTTTGACGAGGAAAAGTATTCCGTCCCGTATCCTTTCAGAGAGCTGACGGCAGGTGCGAGTCAGCAGGAACACCGGAAGAAAATCACCTCTGAGCTTTCAGACTGAACAGCTTTACCAGTAAGACTGAACGGTTAACAGCCGTTATCCTGTTACACATTGACAGATGTGGACGAGTGGCCGTTTAACGGCAACAAGAGTGGTACCGCAGAGGATTATAACCTTTGTCTCTTAATGGAGACAGAGGTTTTTTTGTTGCAGGCGGAGAATCCCGCCCGCGGAATTCTTTCTTAATTCTTCTCTGCCCATTCCGACAAATTTGAAAGGGGATTTATTATGAACACATTGAAAAAACTCAGTAACTTCTTCGGCCAGAATATGGCTGTCATCGTCATCGCAGTAGCCGCCCTGGCCCTGTTTGCGCCTCAGAGCGTAAGCTTTATCAAAACTTCCTACGTCAATACCCTGCTCGGCATTGTCATGTTTGGAATGGGCCTCACGCTGAAGCCGGGTGACTTTAAGGTGGTTTTTTCCCGTCCGAAAGACGTCATCATAGGATGTATCGCCCAGTTCACCGTGATGCCGCTGCTGGCTTTCGGACTGACTAAAGCTTTTAACCTCCCGCCGGAGCTTGCCATCGGCGTAATTCTGGTGGGAACCTGCCCCGGCGGCACTTCCTCCAATGTTATGACCTATCTCTCTAAAGGCGATGTGGCCCTGTCTGTCGGCATGACGGCTGTCTCCACTGTTCTCGCTCCCTTCCTTACCCCGGTTCTGACCTATGTCTATGCCGGAGCGAGAGTCGACGTCAATATGGCAAGTATGTTCCTGTCCATCGTCAAGGTTGTCATCGTGCCGATTGCCGCAGGTTTCATCATCAATCACTTTTTCTTTGCAGTCACCCGGCAGATTGTAGAAATTCTTCCGCTGATTTCCACCACAGCCATTCATAACATTTTCCCCCCCCACCCATTGTGCCCATCGTCGCCGCCGTTGTATCGGCTAACGCATCAAAGATACTGACAAGCGGCCTGCTGATTGTCGCTGTGGTCATCTGCCATAACGTGCTGGGCTACCTGCTCGGTTTCTCGATCGGCAAAGCGCTTAAGCTGGACGGAAGCAAATGCCGGGCTATCTCCATTGAAGTCGGCATGCAGAACTCCGGCCTTGCAACCTCCCTGGCCGCCACCCACTTTGCCCAGTACCCTCTTGCCACGATTCCGGGCGCCGTGTTCAGTGTCTGGCACAATATTTCCGGCGCGGTGCTGGCTAACTTCTATGCGCGCTCAGCGGAAAAATCAGAAAGCAGCGCCGCTCGGTAGAAAATACAGCTGCCTGTTCCCTCCGTCTTTCCCGCATCCACATACTCCTTCAGACGGAAGGCTGTTCCCGCCGGCACAAACGCGGTACGGCTGTATAATACGGTCAACGCACGCAGTACGTGCCCTGTATCCGGTCAACGAAAAAGGATCACTGCTTTTCCCTAAAAGCCGTGATCCTTTTTCGCTCATTTTTACATTTATATAATTGTTACGCTTCGTTGTCCTCCGCAGCCTGATCCTCCAGCCGCTTGAATACCATATCATAACCGTCATTTCCATAATTGAGTGAACGGTTTACACGGCTGATTGTTGCTGTAGATGCCCCGGTCTTATCGGCAATTTCCAGATAAGTCCTCTTTTCTCTGAGCATCTTGGCCACTTCATAGCGTTGCGAGAAAGACAGCAGCTCATTGACTGTGCAGACATCCTCAAAAAAGCTGTAGCACTCTTCCGTACTCTTAAGGGTCAGAATCGCCTGAAATAAATGGTCAACCGCTTCTGTCTTGAGTTTTTTATTCATGTAAAAGCACCTCTTCATTATATATTTTTGCTTTCCGTAAACCACCAGTACCTTACAATTTTAACATACTAAAGTCGTAAAGTCCATATATTTATTGATTTATTTTTACCTGTTCGTCAGTGGAGCATGAATTTCTCCACAACATGGGCAATTCCGTCGTCGTTATTGGACATGGTAATATAATCGGCCGCTTTCCTCACCGGAAGCACCGCATTTTCCATCGCGACGCCGAGACCTGCAAATTTGATCATCGTCAAATCATTATAGCCGTCCCCACAGGCAATCATACGCTCCTTGTCAAGTCCCAGTATCTCTAAAAGCCTGGCCAGTGACTGGGCCTTATCGATGCCTCTGGGCAGTATCTCAAGGAAAAACGGTTCCGAACGGTAAATGCTGAAATTCTTCCCCATAGCCGCTTTTACCCTCGGCTCAACCATGGCAAGATAATCACCGTCATCCATCATCAGAAATTTGGGAACCGGATACGTCACATAAGACTTCAAATCATCAATCTGGCGGACCTCCATGCTGTTAATCTTATTTTCCAGCTTGGAATAGGGACTTTCAGCGTCATTTGTTATGAGAGTGTGGCCGTCGTAGGTGAGTATGGTCACCCGCTCTTCCTCTGCCAGCCCGATAATCTTTGCATTCGCTTCCACCGGCAGAAGACGGCTGAATACTGCTTCCCCTGTCCGGCAGTTCGTAATCATTCCTCCGTTAAATGAAAGAATATAACTTCCATATTTCTCCAGCTTAAGCTCCCGCGCCAGGGGCATCACCCCGTCGGTCGGACGGCCCGAGGCCAGGACAATCTTCTTTCCCCGCTCCTGAATCTCCATCAGAGCCTTTTTAGTCTTCGGTGTAATTACCTTATCACGGTTTGTAAGCGTTCCGTCCAAATCCAGAACGATAATTTCATAATTCTCCATCCGTCTGTCATTCTCCCGCATTCCTGCAAATTAATTAAACTCCCGGCATTCTGCTATTCTTCCCCAGCCGCTATTATAAAGGAAGTAACGGGAAAATTCAATTAAAACAATCCTGTTTCCATAAAACACGGGGAAAACAGGCACCAACCTACAGTTTTTCCAATATCCTAAATCATATAGACATAATCCACAGGAGAGTATTATGAAAAAATTTGTTTCAGTTTTTCTGACAGCCGCCATGG
>OBWG01001440.1_pt1 | contig 10000 bp, 7 predicted proteins | sample 1495221 | NCBI WGS metagenome assembly OBWG01 (sample SAMEA2580053, study PRJEB22360) | human gut metagenome | reverse complement strand
CGCCTTGACGAACACTTCGGGGTCGGGCTTGGAATGGGTAATGTTCGTACCGTCTGAAATGGCATCGAAGAAATCCGACAATCCCAGCTGACCAAGGATGAATTTCGTGTTCCGGCTGGACGAGCCGATGGCGAGGTCAAGTTCCATGGCACGGAGCTTGTGCAGTGTGTCGGCCACACCTTCCAGCATGTCGTCGGGCCCCATCTGCGTAAGCATGGACTTGTATATCTCGTTCTTCTTGTCGGTCCAATGAATCTTCTCTTCGTCACTCATTGTGCCGTTATACCGTTCGAGGATGATATCGAAGCTGGCCATACGGCTCACGCCGCGCAACCGTTCATTCACCTGCTCGTCGAAGGGAATGCCGAGCTCGTCGGCCACCTGCTTCCATGCCAGGTAATGGTATTGGTCGGTACGGCAGATTACGCCGTCGAGATCGAAAATGATGGCTTGATAACGCATGGATGGCTCCTTTGCTCATTTGCGAATGATTGTGGTGTGTATGACGTGAATCAGACGGGCAATCAACCCGAAACCTCGCCGGATGGTTCGGGAACAGGCGTGTCTGCTGGCTGTTCGTCTTCGGAGGATGCAGCCAGATTGGAGATGACGACCGCCACGAGGATGATCGCGCATCCGACAATCATGCGTGGGGTGACCACCTCGCCTAGCAGCAGAATGGAGAACAGTGTGCCGAACACGGACTCCATCGACAGGATGATCGCGGCTTTGGTCTCGTCGACATACTGCTGGCAGGCGGTCTGCAGCAGATAGCAGATGGTGGTACTGACCGCGCCGAGGTACAGCACACTCCACCATCCGTCGGTCGTCGGCGTCAGATGCACCTGGCCCATAGCCACCATCACAACCACAGACAGTACGAATGCGGTGACCATCTGCACGCAGTTGAGAATCGTCGCACGGTACCGCTGCACGAACAGGCCGGTGAAGAAGATTTGGAAGGCAAAGCCAACCGCGCACAGCAGTGACAGTGCGTCTCCCAAACCGAGCGTCATATTGCCGTTCAACGAAAGCACTGCCACGCCGACAACGGACAAGCAGGCCCCCAGTACGCCACGCCATCCGATGCGTTTGCGCAGCACTAGGAAAGCGATGAACGGCACCATCACCACATTCAATGCGGTGAGAAATGCGTTCTTGGACGGCGTGGTGTATTGCAGGCCGATAATCTGCAGTGCGAAGGCCGCGAACAGCGCGATGCCCATAAGCACACCAGCACCAATTTCTTTGATATTGATGTTCCGGAACTCGCGTACGCTAATCAGGCTCATCAGCACCGCACCAAGCAGGAATCGGATGGCCATGATCTGCATGGGCGTCAGGCTATTGAGCGCGATATCGCTGGCGACGAATCCACCGCCCCAAATCGCGGTCACGACAATCAGGCCGGCAATGGCCATACCCCGCTTCATGGCACATCCTTCGCGCCGGGCACGGTCACGGTCTCGCCGTTGATGCGTAGGATGGCGGACGGTCCGTCAAGCACCTCCACATCGACACCATTGGTCGCATCGACACGAATCTCGAGCCACGACTCCCGGTTGTGCAGACGGAATGTCAGCGACGACCATTCGTGGGGCATGTGGGGCGTGATGGACAATACGCCATCGTCGTCCATATTCACTCCGGCGAACCCGAACACGACCGTTTGCCATATGCCACCGGCATTGGCCGCGTGGATGCCCTCACGGGTGTTGTGCTGCAGGTTGAGCAGGTCGAGCATAGCCGCACGTCGCAGATAGCGGTAGGCCTTGGAATCGTCTCCGACCTTCAATCCCATGATCGCGTAGATGCTGGGGCTCAATGACGACCCATGCAACGTGCGCTTTTCGTAGTAATGATAGTTGGTTTCGATTTCCTGCTGGGAGAATTCGTTGCCGAGCAGGTGCAGCAGCATCACCACATCAGGTTGTTTGATGATCTGCGTCTCGCTGGTTTTGAACTGCTGGAGCGCCGCAGGCCGTACCGGCCAGTCGTTCTTGTCGTATTCTTCGATGGTCACCGGCTCCAGATCGAAATAGCCCTCGAACTGTTCGAGCAGGTCGGCGCCCTCCTTGCGGGGCAAATAGATCTTCGACTGTATGGCATCCCACGATGCAAGCTCGGCATCCGTCAATCCGGTGGCGGCAATCAGTGCCGCATAGTTGTCCGGATGTTCGCGCTGCATGCGGTCGACGAGCGCGATTACGTATCTCATGTTCCAGCGCGCCAAATAGTTGGTGTACGTATTGTTGTCGACGGGCTCATGCCATTCGTCGGGACCGGTTACCTGGGTGATTTCGTAACGTCCGGCGTCTTCCTTCCATTCGCACCGGCTTGCCCAGAAACGGGCGGTCTGCGTGAGAATCTCGGCGCCACGACCGTATAGGAACGAGGTATCCCCGGTGATGATCGCGTAGTTCGCGATGCCGAAGGCCACGGCGGCGGTCACGTGATGCTCATAGACGGCCACATAGCAGCGGTAGCAGGTGCCATCCGGCTCGATGGTCCAGTCCGGGCATTGTTCGCTGCCATCATCAGCGGATTCCCACGGGTATTGCGCACCCTGGAATCCGTTCTTAGCCGCGTTGGCCTCGGCTGCGCCGAGCAGACGGTACCGATAGGACTCGAGGTGCCGGGCCGTCTGGGGGAACACATAAGCGAAAAACGGAAGCATAAACAGTTCGGTGTCCCAGAAGGCGTGGCCGCCATATTCTTCGCCGGTGAGCAGCTTGGCACCCACATTGACCCGGTCATCATGTTCGTTGGCGGTACTCATCAGGTGGAATACGTTCAACCGAATCGCACGATCAAGCTCAGGGTCTCCCTCGATATCGATGTTGGCCTGCCCCCACATCTTGCGATAAATATCGGCATGAGCCTCGAATTCACGCTCGAACCCTTCGGCAACGAAGTCCTCGACCTCACGGCGGGTGGTGGCGTGCAGTTCGTCGGCCGGAGTGTCACGTCCATCGAGCATTGCCACGTATTTGGTCAGCACCACGCTGTCGCCTTCATCGGCGCGAAAGTCGCAGAATTCAACGCCTTGCTCGCCAAAGGCATGGAACACACGATTGCCCAACACATCCCGATCTCGGCAGGTGCCTTCAAGATGGCTGCCGACGCCCACGTGCAGATTCTCATCACGCGTGGCGACCTCCATATACACCCCGTTCTCACCGAGCGTCTCATTGGCGGTGACAACGGTGTGCTTGACCTTGAAACGGGGCGCATCGTAGAAGTTGATGATAGAGCCGTCGGTAATCTGCTCCACTTCGATTAGACCTGAGTAATTGAGCGGCGTGACCCACAGTCGCACAGCCATACGATGTGCATGCGCACGGCTGACGAAACGTACGCCTTCAATCAGGGTTTCACGTCCTTTCGGGTCACGCAGACGCACCCGTTTGACCAAAGCCGCGTGCTTCAGGTCAAGCGCACGACGGTATTCGAGGATCTCGCATTCGTCGACACCGATGAGCTGCTTTTCCACGTACAGGCGGATGCCAAGCCAGTTGGGCAATGTCGCAAGTTCCTTCATGAACGTTTCGGACTTGTCGAACACCCCGTTGACGTACAGGTAAGGCAACGTGGGCTTGTTCCCTTCCTCATGGCTGCCACGAATGCCCAGATATCCGTTCGATAGGGCGAACAGACTCTCATACTGCAGGTTGCGGTCAGGCTCATAAGCGTCCTCGCTCACCATCCAGCCGTCTGTTGGCAGCTCGAATCCGAGTGCGGTGGAAAACGAATCGCGAATCATGGTGTCATACTCCTTGGTGCGGTTTAGGCGCACTTGGCCCGGGCCGAGACCGATGGCCCGAAACATTTCGTGCGTGGGGCATCATTCGCCCCGGAAACCGTTCAAGCGACCACAGGGGTGACCGAGCAATGGGTCTCAGCCACCCTTGGCCTGCCCACGGTATTACTTGATGGAACCTGAGGTACCTTCGACGATGTACTTCTGGCCGGAAAGGAACGCAACCACGGGCGGGATGATCATCACCACGGTGATGCACAGCATCGGGATGATCTGGGTCTGGTGCACGCCCTTGAACGAGGCCAAGCCCAACGCCAGCGTGTACTTGCTACGGTCTTGCAGGAAGATGAGCGGTCCGAGGTAGTCGTTCCATACGGTGATCATGTTGAGCACACCCACCAGAATCAGACAGGGACGCATGATGGGCATGTACACCTTCCACCAGATCTGCAGGTCGTTGCAGCCGTCGATGCGCGCAGCCTCCTCGTATTCCTTGGGCACGCCGAGCAGGAACTGGCGCATGAGAAAGATGTAATACGCGGAGCCGAAGAACGAGGGCACAATCAGCGGGAGCAATGTGTTGATCCAGCCGAAAGCCTTGAACTCCATGTACTGCGGGATCATGGTGACGTCCCACGGAATCATCATCGTGCTCAGCAGAATCATGAACAGGATGTTCTTGCCCTTGAAGTTGTAGCGGGCGAAACCGTAGGCGACCAGCGAGCAGGAGAGCACAGTGCCGAGCGTGTTGAGCACGGTGACAATCACCGAGTTAAGCAGGTACTTGCCGAACGGCTGCGCATCCCATGCTTTCGCATAGTTCTCCCATTGCCATTCCTTCGGGAACAGACTCGGCGGATAGGCGATGGCCTCAGCCGATGTCTTGAACGTGGAGAACAGCATGTAGACGAACGGGGAGAGGAAGTAGATCGCCACCATGACGAGCAGGGCGTAGATCACGACCTTAGAACGGAGCGACATCTTCATCGCGCTACCTCCTTGCCCTTTGCCTTCTTACCCTTCTTGGCCTTGTTCTTGTTTGCCGTGGACTCGTAGAACACCCACGTATCGGAAGATTTGAACACCAGCGCGCTAAGCAGCAGGATGATGATGAACATGACCCATGCGTTGGCGGAGGCGTAGCCGAGCTTGTGGAATTTGAAGGCGTTGTTGTAGGTCATCAGTCCGTAGAAATATGTGGACTTCATCGGACCACCGTTCGTCAGCAGCATGACCAGGGTGACCTGCTGGAACGAACTGATGATTGACGTGATGAGATTGAACAGGATGGTCGGGGTGATCATTGGCAACGTAATGCTGAAGAACTGACGCGCCGGGCCGGCACCGTCGATGGCGGCGGCCTCGTACAGGTCAATGGGAATGTTCTTGATATCCGTGTAGAAAATCAGCATCATCGAACCGACGCCGAACGCGCTGGCGAAGATGACCGCGATGATAGCCCACTTCGGGTCGACCAGCCACTGCGGGCCGTCGATGCCCAGCAGGGACAGCAGGTAGTTGATCACGCCGTAATTGCCGTTCAGCAGCCATCCGAAGATGATGGATACGGCGACGCCGGAGATGACAGCCGGGATGTAGAAGATCGTGCGGAAGAACTTCGCACCCTTGACCGGCTGGCTGATGAGCATCGCGAGAACCAGGGCGATAATCATGTTGAGCGGCACGAAAATCGCGGCATACTTCAGGCTGATGGACAGAGACTTGAGCGCCTGATCGTCGGTGGTGAACATCTCGATGTAGTTGCCTAGGCCACGGAATTTGGGGGTTCCGGTAATCGACCAGTCAAAGAAGCTCATGACGAACGATAAGACGAGAGGTCCCAACGTGAATACTAGGAACCCGATGATCCAAGGAAGGATGAACAGGTATGGCCAGGCCCGTTTATTGACCTTTGCTAGCACTTTCATAATGGTCCTTTGCCCAGATGGTCATCACTTCAGCGCTTCGGTGATGGCCGAAGCGGGATCTTCGAGGGTGGAGGGGTTGTACATCTTCTCGAAGGAGAGGGCGAGCTTGTCGGAGATCTCGGACCATCCCTTGACCTTGAAGCTGGAAGGGCTGTAGCCGTCGGACTGTTCCAGCATCGAGTAGAACGGCTTGTACTCTTGTCAGTGATGCCCTCGGACTCGACCACGCTGGTCAGCACGGGCAGCTCGCTGCCGATTCGAGCCTTGTTGGAGTCGGCATTGGCCCAGTACTTGATGAATTCCCAAGCGGCATCCTTGTTCTTGCTGCTCTTAGCGATGGAGATGCCGGACGAGCTCAGGATGGACACGGAATCATGGTCTGAGTCGGCGAATGCGGGGATATCGACCACACCATAGTTCAGACCGTCCTCGTCCAGGGTGTTGAGGGCCCAGGAACCGTAGATGTACATGGCGGTCGTGCCAGCGCGGAACTCATCGGTGCCGTTGCCTTCGGTGGCCACCGCGGAACCATCCTTCTCCATGTCCTGGAACATCTGATAGGTGTCGATGGCCTTGGCGGAATCGATGTTGCCTTCGAGGGTGCCGTTCTCGTCGCTGTAAGCGGTGTCGTTGCTCCACAGGTACATCTCGAAGTCATACGGATCGGGCTTCATCTGGAAGGAGAAGCCTTTGGCATCGGTCTTGCTGGAAATCTTCTTGGCAGCCTTCTGCAGGTCGGTCCAAGTCCAGTCATTGGTCGGCGCTTCGACGCCGGCCTGCTTGAACAGATCCTTGTTGTAGTAGAGGGCGTGCGTAGTGAAGCCGACTGGTACGCCATAGGTCTTGCCATCGTAGGAGTTGTAGTTCCACAACGTGGAGTAGAAGTCCGACTTCCAGTCGGAGCCTTCCTTTTCGATATAGCTATCGAGCGGTTCCAGACCGTCGGCGTAGGACGGGTAATTCCACATATACATGACGTCAGGGGTATCGTTTGAGCCCATGCCGGCGCTGATCTTTGTATCGAAGTCGGAACCGTAGGCCTCAAGCGTGACCTCGATATCGTCATGTGACTCGTTGAACTGATCCACCAGCGTCTGCTGACGGTCCACATCTTCGGCCACATCCCAAGTGGCGAAACGAATCTGCGTTTTGCCACTGGAGCTATCGGTACCGCAGCCTGCCAACAGCAGGCTCAGAGATGCAACGGTTGCGCATGCAGCAATAACGGTCTTCTTCATGTGGTTCCCAAACACCTTTTCTCCTTTGAAAGAGTAGATGGAATTATCTGTGTTATCGACAGCCATAAGGTCTGACGTTTTGTGTGACTTGCCTCATTGCTTGCTATGAAGATAACAGATTTCAAAAAATTATGCAACCGGTTGTCCTGTGTGTTGCGAGACATTGGGCTACAATCGTTTCAAATAGCATTGCATTACTGTTACATTCAAAGGAGAATTATGACCGTGGCAAAGCGTAATCGCGTTACTTTGGCCGATGTCGCTAAAGCCGCAAATGTCTCACGTTCCACCGCCTCGCGCGCTCTGAACAATTCTCCACGCATTAGCCGCGAGACCACCGCACGTATCAAGAAAATCGCGGATAGCATGGGCTTTATTCCCAATGCACAGGGCCGCGCACTGGCAGTGGGCCGCAATGAGACCATCGCCATCCTCATTACCGAGCCGCTCGACGAGCTTTTCGACGATCCGACCTATGCGATGTTTATCAGCGGCATCACGGAGAAACTTAGCGAATCGTCATATCTACCAGTATTATTGCAGGCATCCACCGATTTCGAACATCATCGCGTACAACAACATCTGGAACGACGCTCATTCGACGCGGTTATTGACATTTCCCCCTACGCCAACAACTATTTGCTGGAGGAAATGTACAAACTGCGTATCCCTTGCGTAATGCTTGGCCAGATGGAGGATCGCTCATATGAGGGTATTTTCTCCAGCATCTATTCCGACGACACGTATGGAGCCCGAATCGCCGCCCAAGCCATGCATGACGCCGGACGTCGGCATCCCGTATCGATTTTGGGACCGCGCTCCAACCCGGCATCCCCCGATCGACTCACCGGCTATCGACGTGTATACGGTGACGAACTGCCCGACGACAGGGTACTGTTCACCGGATGGGATGCGACCGCCGGCTTTTCCGCAATGATGCAACTGCTGGATACACATGACGATATCGACGGATTGCTGGCTGGCTCCGATCGTATCGCCGTAGGTGCCATCGAGGCGATTCGACAGCGCGGGCTAACAGTTCCGGACGATATCGCCGTTGTCGGGTTCGACGACCATCCAATCGCCGGGCGCTGCAATCCCCCGCTTACCACCGTGCAACAGCCGTTGCGAGAAGAGGGCTCCACGGCAGCCGACCTTGCCATGCGCATGATTGACGGAGAGGCCGCCACCACCGTCATCAAACACATGACACTGGTACGGAGAAAGTCGCTGTAGACACTATCCTTCACATCGCCATAGGGCACTGGCGTGCCCTACACTCGCTATAGTTCTCAAGTTGACTGAGACAACCGGTTGCATTACGCTTATGGAACGTGAGAGCAGACATCGCAGTCTTTTCAATGGCCTTATTGGCCTTGTTTCCTATCATCAACCCTGTTGGCGCGGTGGCCAGCTTCGCCACCCTTACCGCCGACCTGTCCAAGAAAGAACTCCGTTGTCAGGCACGGTACACATCCCTGTATGTGTTCGCCATATTGGCGGCGTTTACCATCCTCGGCTCGTTCATTCTCGACATGTTCCGCCTGGAACTGCCCGCCATTCAAATCGCAGGTGGTTTTGTGGTGGCGCACTCCGGGTATCGAATGCTGGTACCGACCTCTGATCATGGCGATCCGGAAGCGCATCAAGACAATGACATCGCCTTTACACCGATGGCACTGCCACTGATCGCCGGCCCCGGCGCCATCGGCGAAGTCATCGGCCTATCGGCCCGGTATACGGAACCTCGTGAGCGGCTGGCCATCCTTATCGCCGTATTGGTGATATCCATCGTCATTATGGCGCTGCTGCGCTGGTGCACACCGCTGGTACATAAACTGGGGCCCGACGGCATCCTAGGGCTTACGCGCATTATGGGTTTTATTATCCTGTGCATCGGCGTCGAACTGATGATCCACGGAGTCAGCACCCTCGCCATCGGATTATAAGTTTTCCGCTGAGATACCAAGAAGGTCCGGCAGAGTCAATCTGCCGGACCTTGTGTTATGCGAAGAGCCGTCGGCTTTTCTTATGCAAGCGCACCCATCGGATCCCACGCAGGCAGGGAAATCGCCGGCTCTTCCAAAGCCTTCTGATATTCCTCAGGAAGCAGGGCCTTGGGAACGGCGACCTCGTAGACGTACTCGGTGAACCAGTCATCGGACATGGTAAAGTAGCCCTTATCGGCAATCTTGTCGCCCCAAGAATTCTCCACACGCCAGCGACGGGTAGTAGTACCGTCGTCAGCCACATCCACACCAGCAAAGGCCATCGCGTGGTCCATGGCCGAGTTGCCAAAGCGCACGCGCTGTTCCTTCGACAAATCAAAGCGCACACCGTACACACGATCGTACTCAAACAGGTCAGTGGCCCAAGCACCGGCCTCACGATCCATCATCGGTCCGCACTCAGCACCGAACCATACCGGAATGCCCTGTTCCACCAGCACGCGACGGACGCAGTCCTTCATGAACTGGTTCGGCACGTTGAGATACTCAGTGGCGTCGCCACCGACCACATTACCCAAATGCTCGATGGCTATTTTGCGTCCCTTCGGATGTTCCTTACGCGGATCGTCCACCAGACACACATAGCTTTCCAAATCGGCGGAGCCCACGTACTTCTTCCAGAACTCGACCGGCGTGATCTCGCCGTCACGGTGGAACTCGTCGTCCTTGTCGGTCCACTCCCAGTCGAAGGAGACCGGCGGCTCACCCAAGTGAATGGTAAGAATGCGGTGGCCAGCTTCCGTGGCATTCTTCACGATCTGATCGATATTCTCAGGGTTCTCATACATATGTGCAACGGCCTGTCGCATCAGCTCGCACAACTTGTTGTTCATTGGGCCGGTGTTCTTGGAGGACTCGGTCTCCGGGAACAGATCCTTGGGCACGGCACCGTACTTCTTGTACACGTTCATGGCCATGGTCCACTGGCCGCCGTCGCCCATCACGTCGGCGAGCAGGTGCTGGATCAGGCGCGAGTCGGACGGCTCTCCGGCACGAACCAGCGCGGCGACGTCCTGCAGGAAGTAGTTGACACGCTCCAGCTTGTCGTAGTACATCGCGTAGTTC
>OBWG01001434.1_pt1 | contig 10039 bp, 7 predicted proteins | sample 1495221 | NCBI WGS metagenome assembly OBWG01 (sample SAMEA2580053, study PRJEB22360) | human gut metagenome | reverse complement strand
CTCAGCTTGTCATCCGCACAAGGCAGCTTCAGATATTCGAGAAAATTAACATCATGCGCATAAGCGGGTGTTGGTCCTTTCAATGCCAGCTCACTGTACATCATCGGGCAGACATGCGATACATTTCCTACATCACTGGAGCCGCTGGCATCCGCATCACTGTCCACAAAGTCACCGGAGCCGCAAAGCTTTGCATTTTCCACATACAGCTGCTGAAAGCTTTCCAAGTTGACCAGATCATAATAGGTATTTTCAAAATTACGATATTCCATCTGCGTTCCCGTCATGAAAGAAGCTCCCTTTGCGATATTGACGATTTTCGCACTGATTTCCTCCATATATGCCTTATCGGCTGCGCGGATGTAAAATTTGCACGCACACAAATCCGGAATGATATTGCATGCTTCTCCACCCTTGGTGATAATACCGTGCACCCGTGTGTCACAGCGCAGCTGCTGGCGCAGATAGCTGATTCCCGTAAACATCAGATTGACCGCATCCAAGGCATTGACTCCCAGATGCGGATAGGCAGCTGCATGAGCTGCTTTTCCATGGAAAGTGAATTCTAGAGAGTCCATGGCAAGTGTAACGACATGTGCATTATTTTCTGCACCCAGATGCAGCTGAAAAGCAAAATCCACATCATCAAATGCACCTTCCTCAACAAGCACACATTTTCCACCGGTTGTTTCCTCTGCAGGGGTTCCCATAATAACAATGGTACCCTCCAGTTCCTCCTGCATCTGTGCAAACATGAGCCCCACACCCGCACATACCGCTCCGATCCAGTTGTGTCCACAGGCATGTGCAAGCTCATCGTGCTGCTCACCATACCCTGGCAAGGCATCATATTCTGCCAAAAATGCATAGGTTGCTCCCGGCTTACTGCCCTTCAGCTCGCATCGAAATGCTGTCTTCAAAGAACCGTACGGGAGCTGTACAGAAAAGCCTGTCTCCTTCAGCTGTTCACAAATATAGGCACTTGACAAAAATTCCTGATCACCATCTTCGGGATGTTCGTATATCCATTTGCTGATTTCCTCAGCTTTGGCCTGCACCTTTGCCGCATACAGCTCTTCCAGCTGCTTTTTTCTTTCCTCTTTCATATCGTAGCCTCCACTATTCTCATTGATATTACCTTAAAAATACTAACATCAGTATTTACATATCCGTTTACAGCTTGCTTTTTATGCAGTTGTATTAAGACTTTCACATGGAATAAGAAACAGAGATGGGCTCTCTGTTTCTTTCTTGTGCTATTCGATTGTTACATGTTCAAAGTAGAACATTGCTGCCGGTGTACGTTCCAGCCCCTTCACACTCGGCTTTTTCAGCATCACCTGTGTATTTGTTACCAGTGGAATGAAATAAGCCTGTTCAACAATCATTCGATTCTCTGCATCATGCAGCAGCTGCATACGCTTCGCAGCATCCGTTTCCAGTGCAGCCTTCGCCATCAGATCCTCGTATTCTGCATCATCGAAAATCAGGACCGCTTGAGATTCCTTCTGCCACATACCAAGATATGCTGCGGCAGGATCCAGTGTGGTGGCACTCAGACCATAACGGCTTGTTTCAAACTGACCGCCGTCTACCTGCTGATAGAAGACACCCTGTTCCACCTGTTCAATTTTCAAATCAATATAAATTTTCTTGAACTGTTCCTGCAGTATTTGAGCAATATCCATATTTACCTGCTGACCGGTCGTCTTGTATTTGATTGTCAGCTTTTTGCTGTCAGAGTATCCAGCTTTCTTCATCAGTGCCTGTGCACCCTTCAGATCATATTTAATTAAATCACCTGCATCATCCGCTTCTTTACGGAAATCTTCCTTTTCTCCCTGAATTCCATGTGGAACCAGACCAAACAGTGGCATTACATAATCTCCTGTATCCAGTACCTTTACGATACCGTCACGATCAACTGCCATTGCCATTGCCTTACGAACATTGACGTCCTGCAGTGCTTTATTTTCTGTAGATAAGGAGTTGATGTCAATAAAGTAATTGGATACATATGGATCTACCCGATACAGATCATCCTTACCTTTATAATTGGTATATCCTTCATTTGCAACATAGGTAGCGAAATCAATCTCTCCTGCATCATAGCCCTGGTATTGAGAAACACTGTCTTCCATAATCTTGAAGTGCAGCTTTTCCAGCGTTGTTTTGTCTGCCTCATAATATTCTGTATTCTTTACCAGATCAACGGCATCTGCAGGATTCACACTTTCCGCTTTGAACGGTCCGTTTACCGGTACATCTGCGGATAAAGACCATTCAGAATCCTTTTCCTTTGCGATATCGGAACGAAGCGGCGTATAGATTCCCTGTGTCATCAGCTTGTCAAAATATTGAACAGGCTGAATCAATTCAATGGTAAAGGTTTTGTCATCCACCTTTTTTACGCCAACATCTTTCATATTCTTTTCATAAGCCTTTTGCGCTCCGACAATGTATTTTCTTCCATCCTGTGCATTATAAGAATTCTCAGGACCGTAAGAAAGTCCTCGCTTGATACCGTAAACAAAATCATCTGCCTTTACTGCTTCCCCATCACTCCATTTTGCATCCTTAATAGTAAATGTGTAGGTCTTTCCATCCTCACTGACTTTATAGTCTTCACAAAGATCCTTTACCAGCTTCCCTTCTTCGTCCAGCTTGAACAAGGTACGATACATGTTCTGAATTACAATCATGGAATATGTGTCATCCGCAAGCGCCGGATCCAGACTGGTAATCTGTCCGCCAAGTGCAACCTTGAGCTCACTGCTGCTTTCTTCCCCGCCCCCGCAGGCACTCAGGCTGAGAATACTGATACCCATGAAGAGTGATAACATTAGTTTTTTTAGCTTTTTCATACAGTTTCTCTCCTTTTTACATTTATTATCATACCTTCTTTTCGAATATTTTTCAATAAATGTAAATACTTTCAACATAAAACTTATATAAAAGTAAACGTGTTTACAGAAAATTAAGCATACCGGTCGTTTGTAAATGTTAAATTCGCCTGATTATAAGACCTGCATAAAAGGAGCCTGTAACGAACTCCTTTTACAGACTCCTCTATTATAATTGCTCACCGTTTGTTTCAATAACTCTCTTATACCACGCAAAGCTATCTTTTTTAAATCGATTTCCCGTACCGTTTCCCTGATCATCATAATCTACGTAAACGTGTCCGTAGCGCTTCGTGATTTGTGCACTTGTTGCGGAAACCAGATCAATGCCACTCCATGAGGTATAGCCCATAACATCAACACCATCTATTTCAACTGCTTTTTTCAATTCCCGAATATGCTGTCTGAGATAATCAATACGGTAGTCATCATGAATCCTTTTGTCCTCACACAATACATCTCTTGCGCCAAGACCATTTTCAGTTACAAACAGCGGTACCTGGTAACGGTCATAAAATTTATTCAAGGCAAGACGGAAGCCTACAGGATCGATTACCCAACCCCATTGTGTTCGTTGTAAATATGGATTTTCGAGCTTTCCAAGCATACGTTCATTATCTGTTAAATCTGGATCGTTATTCGGATTTATCGGGGCAATTCTAGTGAAATAATAGCTGAATGCAAGGAAATCCACCTTTCCCTCTGCTAAGATTTCATCGTCACCTTCCTGTTTATGTAAAACAACCTGCTTTTTTTTCAGAAAGCTGTCCGCATAATTCGGATATCTTCCTCTTACAAACACATCTGTATAATAGTAAGTTTCCCTGTCACATTCCAGCTGTTCCATAGCATCCTGTGGATTTGGTGTCTGTGCGTAGGCAAGTGTACCGCAAACCATGCACCCAATCTTTAAATCCGGATATGATCCATGACTGTAGGCTGTCACAAGTGCATGTGCAAGTAGCTGATGATGTGCTCCCTGAAACATATCCTGTTCCTTATTATCCTTACCTCTGATCAACAGACCTCCCGCACAAAACGGTATCGTACTGATAAAATTCATTTCATTAAAGGTAATCCAGTATTTAACTTTTTCATGAAAGCGGTCAAGTACTGTTTTCGCATATTTTACATAATGGTCAATAACGCATCTATGTTTCCATCCGCCATATGCCTGTACCAGATACAATGGCATTTCATAATGTGATATTGTTACAAGCGGTTGGATTCCCTGCTTTTTCAGCTCATCAAAAACGCGATCATAAAAGGCCAGTCCTTCCTCATTTGGTTTATCTTCAATTCCCTTCGGATAAATTCTTGTCCATGCAATTGACATGCGGAAACACTTAATTCCCATTTCCTTCATTAAAGCGATATCTTCTTTATAACGGTGATAAAAATCATTTCCTGTATGATAAGTATAATAACGTTCCGGATAAATCTTTAAATTCTCCGGGTATTCTCCGGCAGTTCCATCGTATAGAATATCTGCAGTGGAAATACCTTTTCCTCCCTCCTGCCAGGCACCCTCGCATTGGTTCGCTGCAGTGGCAACACCCCATAAAAAAGTTGACTTCATAACGTTTGTTTCCTCCTATTCATTTCCAGTTCATATAATGTTTCCACAAAGAATAATTCACTTTGTGTTGTCATAAGCGTATCCTGTGCATGAGAGAACAAAACGGTTACCTCAATATGTTTACCTTCAGCTTCTTCATGCAGTATATCCGTCTGCGCCTTGTGTGCAAGTAGAATGCTACCCCTAGCTTCCTCCAGCTGTTGTGCGATTGCATCCAAGTTTTTCCCCTCTGCGATACATTTTCCTGCATCCCGTAAAATATTTCTGGCATTTCCGGCATGCAGGATAATATTCATTGCAGCTGTGATCACGCATTCTTCTTTTGTCTGTTTCATACTGTCTATACCGTTTCCTTTCCTTCTTCCGCTGCTTCTTTTTTCATTTCCTGATTCTCATATACTTTAAAAAACGGAAGATAAATCAGATAAATCAATATAAATAACAGAATCCAGAAAATCACCCCTCTGAAGTCATAATTTGTAAGGAAGGTTGCTACAGGCTGTGGAAGGAAGTTCATTTGAAATGCTCTAGCAGGAATATCCACAAAACCCACTGTAAGAACCAGATAGACGAGCGAAGGTACTATAAAGGAGACCAGAAGGTAGGGAATCATCATAATCGGATTCCATACGACAGGCAAGCCGTACATAACAGGCTCATTGATATTGAACAGGGATGGAAATATAGCTGCCTTCCCAATCGCATTTATTTTTTTTGATTTTGAACGAAGCATTTGAATATTTAATGGCATTGTACAGCCCATACCACCCATGCAGCACCAACCGCAGAATACCACCTCAACTGTAGTGATGAAAACTGCATCCTTACCCGCTGCGACCAAATCTATATTGGCAGCAATATTATTTAACGCCAATGCAAGGAAAATCGGATACACAGCCCATGCGCTCAGTCCGAGACTGTAGCATAATGCCATAATAAAATACAATAATACAAAGCCTAAGTATGTATTTCCAATAGCTGCTATTGGAGACACTACTTCTTCCATCAGATCGAACAGGTTAACACCATTGCCAGCAATCAGGATAGCGATGCCGATAACAAGAAACACAGGCACGATAGATTCAAACCAGTTCACAACAATAGAAGGCAGACTCGTATCCTTTGAAAAAAGACCATGCTTGAAATAAACAGCGAAGATTGCACCAATCAATAAGCCGACCAGCAGTCCTACCGTCATCCCTCCAGTTCCGATATAACCTGCATTTAATGAAATATTACCTTCCTTGAATACCGGATTACACAACGCCAGTAATACAGAAACACCGGTAAATCCGGATATGAGTTTCGCACGATTCTGTTTCTTATTTTCCATGATATTATACGGAAGTATAAAGGCCAGAAAAATGCCAATCAATCCAAAGGAATACTGATTTACTAAAGACAAATCCGGTACCCATTCCCAAAAATTACGCAGAGTATTGATCAGACTAGCAATGGATCCTACCAGGATCATTGGCAATACTGTCTGAAAGCCGTTTTGTATTGCCATTACATAGGCATTTTGTGTAAACTTTGATATCTTTGAACTAAATGGACCTGCCAGCCAGGCAGTTATCCTCACATAAATGTTTTTCATATTTTCTCCTTTTCCCTCACTCATTTAACAATGACAGCACAGTGTCAAATCCTTTTTCTCCGTCCAATGTTGAATAAACGAAATTATCCAGTACTGCATATGGTTTATGATGCACAGCACAAATATCCCGTATCATGTCCTCATTGAATTTCATTTGCGGTGCAACGAGTACCACATCAAATTCATCGACAACCTCTGACAGCTGAGAATAACTGTATGCATCAGAAACAGCATCATAGCCCCTCGCTATTCCTGCCTTTCTAATCTTCTGTGCAATCATTCCACTTGATACACCATTTCCGCAAATCAGTAAAATCTTCATGTAATTCATCTCCTTTCACTCTTTGCATTTTCATTATCACATAAGCTCGAACATCTGTCTTTCCATAAATTTCCTAGGTATAGGAAAAGAATTATTTGGTACCTTTTGGTAAATATATTTATAATATATACATAGAGGGTATATTGGGAGAATAAGGAGATCGTTATGGATAAGAAAAAGAAACTGCTTGCTTTATTATCAAGTGCAAATCATCCTGTTACAGGAAAAGAGCTTTCTTCACGCCTCAACGTTTCAGATCGTACGATTCGAAATTATATCCGTGAAATAAATGAGGAAAAACTTATCATTCAATCTTCTAGCAATGGCTACTGGATAACAGTATTAGATAGTCCATGTAATAAAAGGAAGATTGAAAGTTCCCTCGTTTATGATTTCTCGTCACAAAATGAACGTCTTTTATATATAGCAGAAAGGATCATCACTTCATCAGAGGAAGCAGATCTTTATGATATAGCAGATGACATTTATATCAGCTATTCCACCATTGAGAAAGACCTGATACAAATTCGCGGTATTATAAAAGATTTCCATCTCACTCTTCTGCGTGGTAACGGGAAAGCCACCATCCAAGGTAGTGAAGAGAGCAAGCGTTCTTTTATACGCTATCTGCTTTCTCAACAAGATTCTGCAACTGTGCAAAATACGCTCCATGCCATATGTGAAGATATACATATTCCCTTCGATACGCTTAAGGATCTGATTATTTATCAAACCCGTCAGCAAAAGCTTTATGCCAGTGATTATGCGATAAAAAATATTTTAACGCATGTCATTATAACTTTATCAAGATTACAAAATAAGTATTCTTTGCAATTACAAAGTTCTCCTTCGGCAAAGGAAAAGGAACCGGAAAGCATTTGTGCAGCAAATATCATTCAGGAAATAGAAACAAACTATAATATTATGTTTAATACAGAGGAGAAAAATCAGCTGATATTTTTACTTATGAGTAAAACTACTAGATTGGATCACAATAATCAAACTAGAAAGTATACACAGGATTTCATAAGTCTGGAATACATAGAGTTTACAAAACAGTTGGTAGAGAATATCAATTATATTTATTATATTGATCTAAACGATTCTGATTTTATTAACTTTTTCTCCCTCCACTTGAAAAACGTATTGTTTCGATGGAACAACAATACCTTTAATACCAATCCTTTCAGTGATCAGATTTTTATTCAGAATCCGCTCATCTATGATATTGCCGTTTATATAGCGAATGAAATTCGAAATAGATATCACTGTAAGCTGAATAAAGATGAAATCACCTTCATATCTTTACATATTGGAGCAGTTATCGAAAAAAAAGCGGAAGAAAGCCATACGTATAAAGCCCTGCTTATAATGAATGAATACTATTATCCGGTTTCAAATTACCTTTATCAATTCCAAAAAGAATTTCAGAATAAAATTGACATAGTTTCCATTATGCAAAGTATTCATTCGATAGATACAGAAGGTATAGATTTTATCATAGATGCGTCCGGAGAACAAAACAGATCATATGCTGTTCCAATGGTATATATCAGCCCTCTTTTCGATAGAAAAGATTTGAATAAAGTATATGATTTCCTTAATAAACTTATTGACCAGCAACATACAAATACGATGAAGCATCAATTCCATTCCTTTTTCTCTAAGGATATGTTTGAACTGGAGCATTACGAGCTTGATGCAAATGCCATGATAAGATATATCTCACAAAAACTTATTGATGCAGGAATTGCACCTGCATCCTTCACACAGTCTGTCTTGGAGCGTGAAGAAATAACCTCAACAAGCTTTGACAACAAAGTTGCAATACCACATTCTATACTTTGTTCGACAAGCAGAAACTGCTCTTATGTAATCGTCAATAAAACGCCAATGAAATGGGGCTATTTTGAGGTCAATATTATAATTATGATTGGTATAAATCACAATCAGAGAAGATTTTTTTAAGAGCTTTATAGTAATTTATTGGAAAAGCTCCAAGATATGACCATCATACAGGAATTGATCAAAGTAAAGTCCTACGATGCGTTCATTAAACTTCTTACCGGTGAATGCTGATATATTTTTTACTCTGAAACAAACTGCGTGGAAAAGCAGAGGACTTAAAATCCTCTGCTTTTTCTAGTGGTATTAAGCGTTTTATAATATTCCTGAACCTGCCTCATGATTGTCAATTTTCCAGATCTTCGCAATCCTGTAATCACTTTAATTACATCCATATCTTTAAAGCAAGCAATTTTAGAATGTAATTCTCACGATATAGCATAAACTTCACCCCTTCATTTCGATTATACTCGAAATAAATTATGTTTTTAATCACTTTATCGACTATAATCGAAATTTTTCGTTAATAGGTTGTGACAAATAAGATGGTATCCTAAAGCTAACGCTTCTCCAGTAATATCAATTTTTGAATGCTATACGAAAAACACGCTTTCTCTGTTTGATCAAATAGGATTTTGCGTGTTTTTCGATTTCACGACTGTTTGTTGTCCCAAATGATTCCAGTATCACAAACAGCATCAATTCTTTTCTTTTATCTGTTTTTATTAAGCTTTGTTATATAACAGGATTTCTTATAAAATGCAATTCCATATCCAATAAAATCAGTATATCCATCTGCAAGATATCCCTCGATATATTGTTTTTCTCTGATTTGTTCTGCGGCTGCTTCACTCTCCGCTTTTAAACTTCTCAGGGATGCAGCATGTTTGCACTCGATGATCAGTCCTCTTTTCGAAAAATCATCCGGTATCACAGCCAAATCAAACCTTCCCATTCCAGATTCACGATTTGAAATGACATGAAATTCCTGAAGCATACCTGTCAGAAATCCATGATAGAAATCTTCCTTCGCATCAAAATAACTGATGGATTGAAATAAAATTGCATTCAATACTTTTCTTGCTTCTTCTTCATCTCCTTTGTATAATGCTGTATAAAAGGAAGTACTGTTTTTCTTTATGACTGCATCAAACCACTGTGAGAATATCTGAACATAAATCATTTCGATTTCTTTATTTGGAATCTTTAAGTAATATCGGTATAAGTCTGATGATTTTTCAATTTTTAAATATCCAGTAAATAACAGAAAACTGTAAATATTATCAATATCATCCATTTCTCGATACGTTAATTCTGATTTAATATTCTTTTCAATTGCATTTCCTTTCATCAATTCATCAAACTCGACTTTCATCTGTGCAGTTCCCTGTTGAATGTAGCGATAAATGATCTCATTACCACTGGTGTTTGCCCAGAATGATTCAGGTACTGGCGATTCCTCCATACCTTTTTTTACATACTTCAAAACGCTCCAGGGATTATATACCTCCGTTTGATTGAACAAATAACCATCACGCCTTGGGCGGGCAGCGCCTACCACTCTTTCACAGTTGCTTCGCAAGAAATCATATCATAGGATTCTAATAGTTCTTTTGTTTCTTCTGATGTAAAGCCAAAACAACTGCTTGATTTTCTTTGAAGTATAGAATATACATTAAAATTATTCAAGCCTGTAAATACGCTCTCTTTGGCGATTCTTAAACAGCCTGTCAATACGCCTTTCCCTAACGCGTCATTCGTTTTCAAAGCTGTACTGAATACATTTCTAAGAA
>OBWG01001433.1_pt1 | contig 10045 bp, 10 predicted proteins | sample 1495221 | NCBI WGS metagenome assembly OBWG01 (sample SAMEA2580053, study PRJEB22360) | human gut metagenome | reverse complement strand
TAATAAATATAATTTATGATTATTATTGTTATAATTAGTTATATTAAAAAGATTGAAAAAAGAAGGAGGGATTACAGATGAACGTTTACAATATGACACAGGAAAGTATTCCTGCAGTGGCCGAGCTCATGTGTACGATGAAGCCGGAATGGTGGGACTATGAGGGGGCCTTTAGTCAGTTAAGTGACATTAATGAGTCTATTAAAACAATCGGATGGTATCTGGGAGAAGATTCAGGTCATCCGGCCGGCTGGATTTTATGCAGGGAGCTGGTGGGACTAAGGGCAATTGAACTGGAATGCAGCGGTTTTAATGATAACGGGGTTTTTAAACTGGAACATAAATTGGGCAGACTGCTTGATACGGCAGCCGGATATGCGAGAGGAAAAGGATATCTGACATTCAGAAACGGGATCAGCTCGGCAGGCTTTAATATCCATGGAAAAAAGATAGAGAATATAGCAGATGCCATCAGGGATCTCGAGTGTGACAGGATTGACTACAAGTGGATGCTGGATTATGGGTTCAGAGTGATCGGGATCCAGCCCAATGCATATGAGGAAGGATTTCATCTGATTATGATGGCTAAGGAGATTTAATAAATATGAAAAAGATGGTTTTGTTCACATACCGGCCGGAAATAGGGAAAATATATTATGACGACCTCAGTTTGCTTTTTGGGGGATATATGGAGATACGTACGTGTTTCCTGAATGAGGAGGAACCATCGGCTGAGTATTTGTCTCATGCAGATATTATTCTTCCTAAGCAATTCGGAAATTATAAATAAAATCCATTATCTGATCGGGGAACAGGCCAAGATTGTGACAATTGACTTCAGCTATCCGGAGATGAATATTGAACAGATGAGAAAGTTTCCGGCCGGCACGTATGCTTTGATGTGTTTTGACCCGTTTATAAGCAGAAAAATGATCAGTCTGCTGTATGAACAGGGAATTAACAACTTTATCTGGCTTTATCCCCGGGAGGATGGAAAAGTGCCGGATACGGAGTATGATGTAGTTGTTGTCGATGATTATTCTCAGAATTTATTCGATAATTTAAAGCCGGTTATCAGTCTTGGAAACAGGAAAATCGCATTTTCAACGCTGTTAAAGATAGCCCAGGAAGCGGATATAATTAATAAAGAGCTTGAAAATATGTTTCTCAGATACTGCTGCAGTTATAAGGGGGCTTCGACTCTTGTAAATAATATATACAATGATATGTCAGCCTTTCACTCTCAAATACGTCTGATCCTGGATTATATTGACAGCGGGATCATCATTTTAAGCGACAGGATGGAGGTGGTTGAGTATAATTCAAGATTTATGGATCTGTTCCATGTTACAGGCGAGCTGTACGGAAAAAAGATTGAAGAGGTTCCGGGGACAGGGGAGCTGCTGACTTATATAGAAAAAAGAAAATCATACAGAAATAAACTGATTATGTATCCTGCCGGTAAAGCATCACTTGTTTTCAATATGGAATGTATTATAAGGGGAGATAACCGGGGATGCAATTATATGATAATCCTGCAGGAGGCCGAGGAAATTGAAAATAAGAGCCATTCTCTTAAAAGACAGTTGAGTACGAAAGGTTATACATCAAAGTACCGGTTTTCCGATATCAGGACAGAAAGTCCCGCCATGATTTCCTGTATAAAAAAAGCGGAGAGGATCGCAAGGATTGATAAAACGACTTTAATTATGGGGGAGAGCGGAACAGGAAAAGAATTGATGGCCCAGTCACTTCATTCAGCCTCCGGCAGGAGAAATTATCCTTTTGTCAGCATTAACTGTGCCGCCATTGCGCCGTCCCTTTTAGAGAGTGAATTATTCGGATATGCGGAAGGCGCGTTTACCGGTTCCAAAAAGGGAGGAAAAACAGGTCTGTTTGAAATGGCTGATTACGGTACTTTATTTCTCGATGAGATAGGAGAGGCATCCCCGGAGGTCCAGTCGAAGCTTCTGCGCGCAATTGAGACAAAGGAGATTATGCGCATTGGGGGAGACAGGATAACATCCGTGGATGTAAGGATCATTGCCGCTACAAACCGCAATCTGAAGGAAATGGTGGACCAGAAGGCGTTTCGTCTGGATTTATATTACCGGTTAAATTCCATTATCATAAAAATTCCGCCTCTGCGGGAGATAAAGGAAGACATCCGATACCTGGCAGAGTATTTTATATACAACGAAATACACACGAAAAGACAGGTGGATGAACAGGTGTGGAACTTTATGGAGCATTATCCCTGGGAAGGCAATGTCAGGGAGCTTAAAAATGTGGTGGAATATATGGTTAACATTACGGACGGTGACCTGCATCTTTGTGATTTACCCGACTATATGACAGATGGGACCAGGACGGACTTTACTGCGGCTATTACGGACAGCGCCGTTTATGAGACTGACGAGCCGGACCGGTTAAGGCAAATTCTTTCAGAAACGTATTCACAAAAGGAAAACAGGATGATTCTTTTCATCCTTTCGTTAGTAGCAGACGGAGTTAAAAACAGGAGGGAAATAGGGAATAAACTGGCTGGAGCAGGAGAAGAATGTACTGGCTACAGACTGAAAAAAATACTGGAAAACCTGCGCAGCCTGGGTGTTATTTCATTCTCGAGGGGGCCGGAGGGAATACATCTGGAAAAAAGTGGGCAAAATTTGATAAAAACTCATGAAATTTCTTGATTTTCTTATTGACGAAGTGGTTTTTCTTCTATATAATTGAGAGGATGTTTAATTTAGAATAGTCTAACTATGTTAAGATGATCTTTCTGAAGATATATTAGATTACGAGGAGGTGTTTGCGTTATGAAGATGACATTTCAGCCTAAAAAGAGACAGAGAGCGAAAGTTCACGGCTTCAGAGCTAGAATGAGCAGCGCAGGTGGAAGAAAAGTTCTGGCTGCAAGAAGAGCAAAAGGAAGAGCAAGATTATCTGCTTAATGAACCAGGGCCGCAATTTTGATTGTGGCCTTTTGTTTATTAAATATGAAAAAATTTAATTCAATTAAAAAAAACAGTGATTTTCAGAAGGTTTACAGGACAGGAAGATCATTCGCTAACAAGCTTTTGGTAATGTATGTAATTAAGACGGAGAGGGAAGACACAAGGATAGGAATATCCGTAAGTAAAAAAGTCGGGAACAGCGTTGTACGTCATCACATTACCAGGCTGGTAAGGGAAAGTTACAGATTGAATAAAGATCGGGTAAAGACAGGATTAGACATCGTCGTTGTAGCGAGAGCTGCAGCAAAAGAATCAGATTTCAAAAAAATCGAAAGTGCATATCTGCACTTGTGCGGACTTCATAACATTTTAGAGAATCGAAGTGAGAATATTGATTAAAAAAATCCTTATAAAGATGATACGGGGATATCAGAAATATATTTCCCCGCTTACAGGACCTCACTGCAAGTACACGCCTACCTGCTCTCAATACGCCATTGAGGCAGTACAAAAGTACGGCGCGTTTAAAGGTATGATTTTGGCCTGCAAAAGGATACTCAGATGCCATCCGTTTGCAGAAGGCGGTTATGATCCAGTTCCGTAGAGGATGAGGAGGTAATTCATTGGAATTTATAGTAGCAACTAAGGCCGGTTCAATTATGGGACCGATTATCAGCCTGTTTGGGTATATCATGGACTTTCTGTTTCGAATCACCAGTTCTTTTGGGATTCTCAATCTTGGTCTTTGTATTATCCTTTTTACAATTATTACGAAATTACTTTTGTTTCCGCTGACGATTAAGCAGCAGAAATCATCAAAGCTGATGTCCCTTATGAACCCGGAAATTCAGGCGGTTCAGAAAAAATACAAGGGTAAAAAAGATCAGACATCCATGACAAAGCAGCAGATGGAGATGCAGGCCATATATGAAAAATATGGTTCCAGTCCAACGGCAGGCTGTCTGCCGATGTTGATTCAGTTTCCGATCATCATAGCCCTGTACCGTGTTATCTATAACATACCGGCCTATGTTCCTTCGGTAAGAATCTTTTTTGATAATGTAGTGGAGCCGTTACAGAAACAGCCTGATTTTATCAATAAGATTGCTGACGTTGCCAGCAGCTATGGTCTTGCAATTGATAAAATAGACTATAATAATGCAGATAAAGTTGTAGATTTATTATACAAGTTTACGCCTTCCAACTGGCAGGCGCTTGCAGATACATTCCCGCAGATTTCAAATGTAATTGCAGAAAATGCTTCTAAAATCGAACAGATGAACTCGTTCCTTGGAATCAACCTTGCAACGGCGCCGTTCACCGGTTTTACCAACATTTCAATTGCATGGCTTATTCCGATCCTGGCCGGTCTGACACAGTGGTTCTCCACAAAGCTGATGAGCAATACACAGCAGATGGATCCGGATGCTCCCGGTGCGCAGACAATGAATACTATGATGATGACAATGCCGCTGGTATCCGTATTTTTCTGTTTTACGTTCCCGGCCGCTATCGGTATTTACTGGGTAGTTCAGGGTGCATTCCAGATTGTGCAGCAGCTTGCAGTTAATTCTTACATGAATAAAGTCGATATGGACGAGCTGATTCAGAAGAATGTCGATAAGATGAATAAGAAACGCGCCAAGAAGGGACTTCCTCCGGCAAAGGTAAACCAGAATGCCAGCGCTAACTTAAAGAATATACAGGCACAGACAGAGAAAGAAGAGCAGTTGAGAAATGAAAAGCTGTCAAAGATTGACAGACAGGTAAAAGAATCAACGGAGTTCTATAATTCAGATCCGAAGCCTGGAAGTCTTGCTTCCAAAGCAAAAATGGTGCAGAAGTATAATGAGAAGCACAACAAGTAGGAGGGGTGCCGTATGGATATGGTTACAGTTACCGCAAAAACAGTAGAAGAAGCAGTTACAAAAGCGCTGATAGAGCTTCAGACGACCAGCGATAAGCTGACATATGAAATAGTTGAAAAAGGCAGCGCCGGATTTCTTGGAATTGGTTCTAAACCGGCAATTATCCGGGCTAAGAGGAAAGAGACCCTCCAGGATAAAGCCATCGAATTTCTGGAGCAGGTATTTGATGCGATGAATATGGCAGTAGATATCAGCGTTGAGTATAATGAGACGGAAAAAGAGATGAATGTAAACCTGAAAGGTGATGATATGGGTATTCTGATCGGTAAGAGAGGACAGACCCTGGATTCCCTTCAGTACCTTGTGAGCCTTGTTGTGAATAAATCCAGCAGTGATTATATCAGAGTGAAGCTTGACACGGAAAATTACCGTGAGAGAAGAAAAGAGACGTTGGAAACACTTGCAAAGAATATTGCTTACAAGGTTAAAAGAACGAAACGTTCCGTATCTCTTGAGCCAATGAATCCTTACGAGAGACGTATTATCCATGCCGCTCTTCAGAACGACAAATATGTTGTGACAAGAAGTGATGGGGAAGAGCCGTTCAGACACGTTATTATTTCTTTAAAGAGAGAAAACAGAAGAGATAGAAATGACAGAAGCGACAGAAATGAAAAATAAGGTAACATTTCATGCTGTTTGAACTGTTATAAAATAAGTAATAACCGTGAATAAAAAATGTTCAAATAGTTGTCTTTTACTATAAAAGCCCTGTTTGAACATTTTTTTAAATCATGGTGTGCGGTAAATTATTTAGGTAAACCATGTTGGCAGACAGATAAAACCGAGGAATGAAAAATATGATGACTTCAGACACAATTGCCGCCATTGCGACGGCGCTTACCAATTCGGGAATAGGTATCATAAGGGTCAGCGGAAACGAAGCATTTGATATAGTCGATAGAATATTCCGCCCTAAGAATAAGAGAAAAAAATTAAAAGAGGAAAAAACATATACCGTCCACTATGGACATATCCAGGACGGTGATGAGATAATAGATGAGGTACTTGCCATTATAATGAGAGGGCCGCACAGCTATACAGCTGAGGATACGGTTGAGATAGACTGTCACGGCGGCGTTCTTGTGATGAAAAAAATACTGGAAACGGTTATTAAATACGGAGCGAGAATGGCGGAGCCCGGAGAATTTACAAAACGGGCTTTTCTGAATGGGAGAATTGATCTTTCACAGGCAGAGGCAGTAATTGATGTCATAAATTCAAAAAATAATTATGCTCTGAAAAGCTCGGTGAGCCAATTAAGCGGTTCCATGTCTAAAAAGGTGAAGGAGTTGCGTGAAAAACTGCTGTTCGAGATAGCATTTATCGAGTCGGCGCTGGATGATCCGGAGCATATTTCTTTAGACGGTTATCCGGAAAAGTTAAAAGTGACAGTGAACGATATGCAGGAAGAACTGAATCGGGCTATTTCCACATTTGACAGCGGACGGGTACTGTCTGAGGGAATACGTACGGTTATTCTGGGAAAACCAAATGCCGGGAAGTCCTCCCTGATGAATGTACTGGTGGGGGAGGAGAGGGCAATTGTAACAGACATTGCAGGAACTACCAGAGATACGCTGGAGGAAAACATACGTCTTCACGGTATCAGCCTGAACATAGTGGACACGGCCGGTATTCGCGAAACGGAAGATGTGGTGGAAAAAATCGGCGTGGATAAGGCAAGGGCGAATGCAGATGATGCGGATCTGCTGATTTATGTGGTGGATGGTTCTTGTCCTTTGGATGAAAATGATTATCAGATTATGAATCTGATCGAAGGGAGAAAGTCGATTGTCCTCTTAAATAAAACGGATCTTGAGATGGTACTGACACCGGAAGAGATAAAGGAGAAGACAGGCAAAGAGGTAGTGGCTGTTTCTGCCAAAGAGCAAAGGGGAATAGACCTTTTGGAAGAGAAAATAAAAGAATTATTTTTAAGCGGTGAGATCGACTTTAATGATGAAGTCATGATCACGAATGTCAGACATAAGACAGCGATGAGCGAAGCGTTAAAGAGCCTCAGTCTGGTGAAACAGAGCATTGAAGACCAGATGCCGGAGGATTTTTATTCCATAGATCTGATGAACGCTTATGAGCAGTTGGGAACAATTATCGGCGAATCGCTGGAAGACGATCTTGTCAATGAGATTTTCAATAAATTCTGTATGGGAAAATAGTAGCAAAAGAACCCGATAACTGAGAAAATTTGCAGCAACAGATTATATTGTCTTAACTGTTATAATATGCAGTTGTTTTGTGATTTTGCAGCATGAAGGTTACAGGAATGACAGAAAAGAGGAAGTTAAATGCCGTGTTTAACAGAAAATTATGATATTGTAGTGGTTGGAGCAGGACATGCCGGCTGTGAGGCGGCTCTCGCTGCAGCGAGACTGGGATTTGAGACAATTATGTTTACTGTAAGTGTGGACAGTATTGCGCTGATGCCCTGTAATCCGAATATTGGCGGAAGTTCCAAGGGACATCTTGTCCGGGAACTGGATGCCCTGGGCGGTGAAATGGGGAAGAATATTGATGAAACATTCATCCAGTCTAAGATGCTGAACCAGTCAAAAGGTCCTGCAGTGCATTCTCTCCGCGCTCAGGCTGATAAGCAGGCTTATACAAAGAGAATGAGACATACACTGGAAAATACTAAACATCTGACAATCCGGCAGGGAGAAGTTTGTGAAATCCTTGCAAATGATGGAAAAATAGAAGGAATAAAGACATTTTCCGGTGCAGTTTACTATTGTAAGGCCGTAATTCTGGCCACAGGAACATATCTGCGCGCCAGATGTATCTATGGCGATGTGAGTAACCCGACTGGGCCTAATGGTCTCCAGGCGGCGAATCATCTAACCGAATCTTTGAAAAATCTGGGAATTGAGATGTACCGTTTCAAAACGGGAACGCCGGCCAGGGTTGATAAGAGAAGCATTGATTTTACAAAGATGGAGGAACAATTTGGAGATGAGCGGGTCATTCCTTTCTCTTTTTCAACGGATCCGGAGTCTGTACAGAAAGAACAGGTGTCTTGTTGGCTGACTTATACGAATGAAAAGACACATGAGATAATCAGGGAAAATCTTGATCGTTCTCCGCTTTTTTCCGGTGCAATCGAGGGTACTGGACCAAGGTATTGTCCGTCTATTGAGGACAAAGTGGTGAAATTCCCTGATAAGATCCGCCATCAGGTATTTGTAGAACCGGAGGGATTATATACAAATGAGATGTACCTGGCGGGGATGTCCAGCTCACTTCCGGAGGATGTTCAATTTGCAATGTACAGGACTGTTCCGGGATTGGAAAATGTAAAAATTGTAAGAAATGCATATGCAATTGAGTATGACTGCATCAATTCCAGACAGCTGAAAGCATCACTGGAATTTAAGAACATAGAAGGTTTATTCAGCGGAGGGCAATTTAACGGAAGTTCGGGCTACGAGGAGGCCGCAGTACAGGGATTCATGGCCGGAGTAAATGCTGCCAGAAAAATTCAGGGGAAAGAACCGATTATCCTTGATCGGTCACAGGCGTATATTGGAGTTCTGATCGATGATCTGGTGACGAAGGAGAGTCATGAGCCGTACCGTATGATGACTTCCAGAGCGGAATACCGTCTGTTGCTGAGACAGGATAATGCAGATCTCCGTTTACGCGCCATCGGACATGAGATAGGCCTTGTCAGTGACGAACTTTATGAACGTATTCTTTGGAAAGAGAATGCTATTGCACAGGAAGTGACCCGTCTGGAAAAAAAGACGATAGGAGCTACAAAGGAAGTACAGGAATTTCTGGCCTCCCATGACAGTACTCCTCTTAAAACAGGGACAACTCTTGCTGAATTGGTGCGCAGGCCCGAATTGGACTATGTTATGTTAACTGAAATTGACCCGGAAAGGCCCAATCTGCCGGAAGACGTAGCAGAGCAGATTAATATAAATATTAAATATGAGGGATATATACGGCGTCAGATGCAGCAGGTGGCTCAGTTCAAGAAGATGGAAGGAAAGAAACTGGATGAAAACTTTGATTATTCTGAGGTAAAGAGCCTGAGAAAAGAAGCGGTCCAGAAACTGAATTTGTACAAGCCTGCCAATATAGGTCAGGCATCCAGAATTTCAGGTGTATCTCCAGCGGATATATCGGTATTGATGGTTCATCTGGAGCAGATGCGTTACCAGAAGCCGGCAGATAGTTCTGAGAAAGTCAGTATGAAAAATCCGTGAGAATAGGTGAGGAATAAAAAATATGGATGAAAAGTTTGTCTGTCAGTTGAAAGAAGAATTAAAGCAAATAGATGTTGAATTGACGGAACGCCAGATAGAGCAGTTCTATAATTATTATGAACTGTTAATTCATTGGAATTCAATGATCAATCTGACTGCTATTACACAGTTGGATGAGGTTGTCACGAAACATTTTGTAGATAGCCTATCTTTAAAAAAAATAATTGTGGATATCGGTCAAAAAAGCCAGAGTCTGATCGATGTAGGCACAGGGGCTGGATTTCCTGGAATTCCATTAAAAATAGCGTTTCCGGAATTGAAAATAACACTATTAGATTCTTTGAATAAGAGAGTGAAATTTCTTAACGAAGTCGTTGAAACGCTGCAACTGGACAATATTACCGCTGTTCATGGCAGAGCAGAAGATTATGGCAGGGATAATGTTTCACGTGAAACATTTGATATTTGTGTTTCACGAGCAGTAGCAAACTTATCTACGCTTGCAGAATATTGTATGCCGTTTGTAAAGGTTGGCGGTTGTTTTGTTCCTTACAAATCGGGTAAGCTGGAGGAAGAACTGGCAAATGGAAGAGGGGCTGTGAAAAAACTGAGTGGTGAGATCGAAGAAATTATAACGTTTACCTTGCCAAACGCCGATGAAAGAAGTCTGGTAAAAATAAGAAAAACAGCGCCTCTCAATAAAAAATATCCAAGAAAAGCAGGAATGCCCTCTAAAGAACCATTGCGATGAATATTTTTAGGGTTGGAGGACGCGTCCGGAACGGACCATGTCCGGTGTGGTCAGGTTTTGGCTGAGTCTTCCGTCCCCCGGTTGAAGGTTGGTCGTGAGGGGGAATCCGGCCGGAATGAATTGCTGCGGGGACCGTTTGCACTCTTTGGAGTGCGCATCGGTGCTAAGCTCGTGAGG
>OBWG01001426.1_pt1 | contig 10085 bp, 5 predicted proteins | sample 1495221 | NCBI WGS metagenome assembly OBWG01 (sample SAMEA2580053, study PRJEB22360) | human gut metagenome | reverse complement strand
ACACTGTGGTGATCTGCATTTAGGGGCACCCTTTCAATATGCTACAGGTATTAGCCGCGCCGTTGATCGTGCCGTGAGCGAAGCTACCTATGTAGCCTTTGATACAATCATTGACACTGCTATTGACGAGCATGTTCATGCCGTTGTTATAGCTGGTGATATTTATAATAGCGAAGACCATAATTTAGAGGCTCAAGTGCGTTTTGTGCGCGCTATGTACCGTTTAGCGGAACATCGCATTCCGGTCTATATGGTGCAAGGTAATCATGATCCTGCTGAAAGCTGGAAGGCGCAATTGCAAATGCCAGATAATGTGCATGTATTCTCTAGTGAACAAGTACAACGTTTCCCATTAATTGTTAACAATATAGAAATTGGTGGCGTTTACGGCATTAGCTGTGGCCATGGTAATGAAAGTGACAATTATGCGCGCCAATACCGTGCCTTTGAACGAGATGAGTTTTCTTTGGCTGTCATGCACGGCACAGTCGGTTCTAGTGCAGGCTCTGAAAACCATAATGTGACCGGCCCGTGCAGTTTAACTGATCTTGCAGAGGCGGCTATGGATTATTGGGCGTTAGGACATATTCACAAATCTCAAGTTCTTAGCGAGGAACCTCTTGTTGTTTATTCCGGTAATCCTCAAGGTTTACACCGCAAGGAAATAGGCCCTAAGGGGTGCTATCTCGTCTCTGTATCTCATAATGGTCATTGTGAACCTCGTTTCATTGAAACAAGTGCCATTCGCTTTGAGGAAATTAAAATCGATATTGCTGGTATGCAAAATGAATCTGATTTATTGGAAATTTTGCGCCATAAAAAAGAAAACTTGCGCAAACAGCACAAGAAAAATATTTTGCTATCCATTGCTCTCAGTGGTACTGGCCCGTTACATCGCCTATGTACACAAGAGGGCGTGCGCAATTTGTGGCTTCAAGAGTCTCAAAGTGAAGAAAAAAGCAAATCTGTGTTTGTCATGCCTTATCGCATCATTTCTAATACGCGCCCTAGCATTAATTTAGCGGAACGCCGTTTATTATCCGATGTAGTAGGCGATTATTTGCGTGCTTATGACGATATGGTGGAGGGGAATGCTGTACAGACAGTACGCCAAATTTTGGCTGATCGTCCTGAATTTAAACGATTAGGCGTATATGCAGATGTATTGAGCGATGAATTATTAATGCGTGCTTTGAAACGTTGTGAAATAGAAGGTGTTACTGTATTGATGGGGGCTAATGATGAACATTAAACGCATACGATTTGATGAATTTGGCCCGTATCGTGATTGGTCTTTCACAACGGGTAACAATGGGGTTCAGCTCATGTATGGCCCTAATGAAAGCGGTAAAACATCGCTGCTCGAAGGGATGCGTACCTTATTATTTGGGGGCACTCATAAGGCCTATGGTCCTATGACTGGCGCTCTCGATGTGGAACGCAATGGTGAAAGCTACTATATTGGCCGCAAAGGCAAACAGTTAGACTTTTACAGTCCTGGAAATCCTGCTATCCATGAAGAACCTGCTCAGTATTGGTGGCATGGAATTGATAAAAAGACATATAATCGCATCTTTGCATTGACCTTAGAAGACTTGCAAGGCCTTGATGTGTTGCAAGAGGTAGAGGTTCGGTCTCGTTTCTTTGGCGCTGAAGGGGGCGAGCATTTAGGCTCTGTCGTAAAGGATGTGGAAAAAGGAGCCACCGATTTACTCGTAGCATCCTCAAACGGAAAACGTCGTATTAATGTATTGATGGATGAGCTAAAGGAGAATCGCCAAAAGCTAAGTCAATTGGCAGAGCACGAAGCACAATATGTGGAGTTGCAGAAAGCCTTTCACAGTGCGGAACAGACGGAAGGTGAATTACAAGGCCAGTTGCAAGAGTGGAAGGAATACCGTGATGGCGTAGATGTAGTGTTGCGCGCATGGGATACGTATCGCCGCAGTGAAGAGGCGCGTATGCACATGCAGCAGTACAACAGTGAACTCGCTTTGAGCCGCGATGAGTTCCTTACGATCGATGAGGATATCAAACGAGCTCGTGACAATATGCAACTATGGCAAGAAAAGGAAGCGGCGTTAATGCCAGCTAACTTTAGCCCAGATAGTCCGTTTGGCACCTATGGTCAAGATATTGAGGACCTCATTCAACAAGGTGCTAAGTGGGAACAATTACGCCGCGAGTGCGAAGAAGGGGACGCGTACATTCATAAGGTACGAGAGCAACTAGAGTACTCGCGCAAGATGTATTCGGCATGGCGTGATGATGAGCCGATGGCTGAGGATGTTAACTGGTTTGAAGGTGAACGCTTAGCTAGTCGTCTACGCACTGCTAAAGACCAATTGTTGCATTGGCAAGACCGCAAGCCTGCAGAGGCTTCTGATGACCTCCCAACAGCTAACCTTGAAGGGGCATCTTTGCCGAATTATAGCGAAGAAGAGTTGGCAAAAAAAGAACATCTCGAACGTGAGTTAGAGTTAATCTTAATAGATATAGATCGAGTGACTGCAAAACGAGATAGTTATGGTCCAGATGCTCAACCGACGAATTTACCAAAATGGTTACAACGCATTAGCGGCATAGGTGCTGTTATTGGCGTATTGCTTGTGTTAGCAGGATTATTAGTTCTTGAATCTGTACTCTATACTATCGGGGGCTTTATCTTATTGATTCTGTCCATGGCGCTATTCTGGTATGCTACGTGGAGAGCCCATAATGGTAACTCTGATGTGTCTAAATTGAACTATGAGTTACAAATCTTATCCTCTCGCAGATCCGATGTAGAACATCAGTTAGAAGCGTTGATTAAGGCAGCTACACCAGTCATTAGCCCTGTGCCATCTTTAGAAGGGGCAGCTCACCTTGACCGATGGATTCAAGAAGGCCATACATTGCAAGGTATTTATGATGAAGCCCTTGCGGCTTGGCAGTCTTGGTTGCCTCAAGGGGCGGCGAAGAGCCTCACAGAAGATGATTTCTTCGGCCTCAAGCATGAGTATGATCAATACCATGAACAGTTGCGGACTATTGAAGGTTACGAGAAGCGTTTAGCAGAACATAAAGAAGGGTTACGCGTTATTGAAGACCAAGCGATGACCTTGTGGTATAACCTTGGTGTAGAGGCGCCTGTATCTCCAACCGAGCTTAAACGCATTTACAACCAATATAAAAACTTCCAACAAAATAAAATCGTATGGGAACAAAAGGAAGCACAACGCAAAAGCTTCCGCAACGAATACGATAATTGGCATCGAAAGGAAAAAGAATTACTCCTTCGCCAAAAAGAATTACTCCATAAAGCTGGTATGGAAAGCTCTAACGAGTACCGCCAACATCTTATTGATGAGGACCAATATAAACAGTGGCAAACCATTTACAAGCAAAGTCAGGTACAACTAGATTTATTAGCACCTGATGCGGAGAATAAAGACTTGTTCTACCGTCGTTTGCGAGAAGGTAATAAAGATAATTGGCTCGATGAATTGGCTCATTCCGAACGGGAGATGGCATCTATCGAAGATAAATTAGCTACCTTGTACGAGCGTCGTGGTCAAATTGTGGAGGCTATGCGCGCTCTTGGGTCTGACCAAGAGCAACAGCAAATGTTGCAAGAGCGCGAAGCTCTTCAAAGCGAATTAGAGGCTGCCTTGGAAGACTGGGCTACACAAGTTTTGATGAGCCACTGCATGGATAAAGCACAACAATCTTACGAGCAAGAGAAACAGCCTCATATGCTTGAACTGGCATCCTCTTATATAGAACGTTTGACTGGTGGTATCTATACCTTTGATATCCTCGGTATCAACGAAGGGGTTGCTCTTGTTAACGGTAATGGAGAGCGATTAGAGCTTAAGTTCTGGTCTAGCGGCTTAGCTGACCAAGTATACCTAGCGTTGCGCTTGGCACTGGCAAAGGTATTCTCATACCAAGTCGAGTCCTTGCCGATTATCTTAGACGATATCCTTGTGCGTTTTGACGAAAACCGTCAACGTAGTGCTTTGGAACTATTGGCTGAAATTGGTAAGAACCAACAAATCTGGTTATTTACTTGCCAACGTACTGTATATGATATGGCTCAATCTATTACTGGTATTGATCGGCATAGATTAAGTCGCAATTAACTTAAAATCCCTGTGGAGGCTTTTCGCTTTCACAGGGACTAGTAAAGAATAAAATCATGTAAGAGGTTGTAACTTAAATAACTGTTTTAGTTATGTAACTGTGTTAGGATACATTTAGAAAGAAAGGGGTTGAACACTTGAATACAGCATATTTGGACATGATCCAAGGGAAGAACCCTGGTGTGACGCCTGTGTGGTATATGCGACAAGCTGGTCGTAGCCAAGCGGAATACCGCAAAATTAAAGAAAAATATACTTTATTTGAAATTACAAAAGAACCTGAATTATGTGCTCGTGTTACGGAGTTACCTGTTAAGGAATACGGCGTTGATGCGGCTATCCTTTATAAGGACATCATGAGCCCTATGGTGGCGATGAATGTAAATGTAGAGCTGAAAGCTGGCGTGGGGCCTGTATTCAGCACGCCTATTCGCTCCATGGCTGACATAGATAAATTAGACGCCTTTGACCCTACAAAGGTCGACTATATTGCAAAGACGATTACGTTATTAACATCTGGCATGCTTGACGTACCGCTCATTGGTTTCTGCGGTGCGCCGTTTACGATTGCATCCTACCTCATCGAAGGGGGTCCGACGAAGAACTATAATAAAACTCGCGGCATGCTCATCGGTGCACCCGATGTATGGGATGCGTTGATGACAAAATTGGCTGACATGTCTATTGCGTACTTATCCATGCAAGCCGAGGCAGGTGCTAATGCGCTGCAAATCTTTGACTCTTGGGTAGGTGCTGTTAATGCGGATCAATATAAACAAGGGATTTACCCTCATATGGAACGCATTATCAAGACGGTAAAGGCAAAATACCCTCATTTGCCTATGGCTATGAATGGTGTTGGTACAGACCATTTAGTATCTATTTGGTCTCATTTGCCCCTTGATGTTATCGCTCTAGATTGGCGTAGCTCTATCGTTATGGCGAACGAACGTGGCGTAACACAAACGGTACAAGGTAACCTTGACCCAGCATATCTATTCGGAGATGAAAAAACATTGGCTCGCGAAGTGGACCGTATCTTGCTCGAAGGCATTCGTTATGGTCGCCATATCTTCAACTTAGGTCATGGTGTATTCCCAGAGGCAGATCCTAAAAAACTCCATTGGCTAACGGACTATGTCCATGAACGTAGTCGTGAGCTATGGGCTCAAGAGGGTTAAGCTGGTGAAAGTAGAGAAAAAAGGATTATTATTTCTATCCTATGGAAGCCCTTCGAGTAAGGAAGATTTGGTGCCGTATATGACGAGTATTCGTCATGGCCGCGTGCCCACAGAAGGGGAGATTGCAAATCTTACTCGTCGCTATGACGTGATAGATCAATGGTCTAATATAGAGTTGCAGAAGATGGCAGAGAATCAATATAAAACGTTGATGACTTTATTGCCAACTATGCCATCAGCTGTTGGTTATTTACACATGAAACCATCTATTGCTGAGGCGGTAGACTCTTTAGCCCTCCAAGGGGTGGAGCATATTATCGCTATTGTGACGGCTCCGTTTTTTACATCTCTTGGTACTGGTGCCTATGAAAAACAAGTGCAAGCAGCCATTGGTAAGCATGGGGCTGTAACATTCGATTTTATTCGTTCTTGGTGGGACCAACCGGCTTTTACAGAATACTGGAAACAAGCAGTCGCAGATTGTGTGAATGCGACTGAAGATATATTCGTTATTTTTAGCGCTCATAGCATACCTCTTATCGATAATCACGGCGGTGATTCTTATGCATTCGCCTTACATGAAAGTGCCAAAGAGATTGCAGAGCATTGTAAGTTATCTAAGTGGACAGTGGCGTGGCAGAGTGCGGCTCCTCACGGTCAATGGTTAGGCCCTACAGTGGAAGAGGCTATCGACCAAGCTTTACAGACTGGTGCCGCGCATATTGCTTTCGTGCCTTTTGGCTTTGTAAGTAATCATGTTGAGGTCCTATACGATAATGATGTAGAGTGTAAAGAGCTTGTTGAAAATGGGGGCGCAATGTATTTGCGGGCACAGATGCCGAATTGTAATGAAACATTCTTACAAGCTATGGCGAGTGCAATAGTAGAAAGGATTCATTCGTGAACGTAACAATTGTGGGCGGTGGCCTAACAGGGCTAACAGCGGCTTATTATCTAGGTCATGCTAAGCCAGAGTGGAATATCACTCTTTACGAACAAGCACCACGATTTGGTGGGAAAATACAAACACAACGGGTTGATGATTTCGTTGTAGAACTCGGTCCAGATTCTTATTTGGGCCGTAAAACTGAAATGACAGATCTAGTACACGATTTAGGTTTAGGTGATACCCTTGTGTCTAATGAGACGGGGCAAGCCTTTGTATATGATGAGGGCTCAATTCATCCAATCCCAGGGGGCTCTATCATGGGAATCCCTACGGAAATGATGCCTTTTGTGAAAGCAACGCTTATTTCTTGGTCTGGCAAATTGCGTGCTGGCTTAGATTATTTTAAAAAGCCGTATGAGCTCGATGAAAATGGTGATGTGTCTATTGGTCATTTCTTTCAATACCATTTAGGTCAAGAAATGATGGATAAGCTTATCGAACCACTATTAGCTGGTATCTATGGTGGTGATATCTATAAAATCAGCCTATTGTCTACATTCCCTCATTTTATTCAAGTAGAACAAAAATATGGGAACATGGTAAAAGGGATGATGGCGGCTAAGATGGGACACTCAAAGGCGGGCGTCTCTAAGGCTGCCAAAGGTGCCGTAGCGGAAGGCGATGTGCCACGCGCTGGTAAAGGTATCATGACAGACCGTCAATTTGAAAGCCATGAAGCAAAGTCTAGTCAAACTGCATCTACGAATACTAGTTCAAACACTTCTGGCCATGCTACAAATACTAATCCACACCGACAAACTAGTAAGGTTCAAGCGGATATGGCGAGCCGTAAGGGGACTGCTGCTCAATCTGGTATGTTCCGCCAGTTAACAGGTGGTCTTGAAAGCGTGATTACCGCTATTGTTGATGCTATGCCTAGTAATGTGCACTTGCATACAGGGACACTAGTTTCTAATATTCGATATGTTGAAGGTATGTATGCTATCGATGTGGAGAACTCTGGAAACGATGCTTGTGGCTGTCAGTCTCATTCTAAATCTATTAGAACTACGTCTATTAATGCTGATTCTATTAATACGGATTCTATTAATGCTGATAACAAGGGTGGAGCTAGTGGGTCTACTACAGATTCAGCTATAGAGGTACTTCTTGATAAAGCTCCTGCTATGGCGGATCATGTGATTATCGCGACACCGCCTGCCACATATACGCAATGGTTTAAGGATGACCGGGGTTTTGATTTCTTGCGTTCTATGGAGCAATCAAGCTGTGCTATTGCTATTATGGCCTTTGATAAAAGTACCTTTGATGGCGACTTAAAGGGATCTGGACTGTTGATTACTCGTAAGACGGACACACCGCTTACAGCGTGTACCATTCTAAATCAAAAATGGCCGCAAACAACGCCTGATGATAAAGTGGTATTGCGCGTCTTTATCGGTAAGCCAGGCAATGATGTGGTGGAACAATATAGTGATGAAGAACTTTCAGAATTAGCAGTCGAAGAAATTCAACACATTATGCGTTTCTCTGCTAAGCCTGAATGGGTGCGCATCAATCGCCTCATTCACTGCATGCCGCAATATAATGTAGGGCATCGTGCAGGTATCAAGGCTGTACGTGAACATGTAGCTGAAAATTATCCAAATTTACACCTCATTGGCACTCCATTTGATGGCATCGGTATTCCAGACGGCGTAAAACAAGCGAAAGAATTAGTGCAAACCCTTGTAAATGACAAGTGAAATCGAAAACTAACTTGAAAAGACTCCATATGCTATAATAGTATATGGAGTCTTTTCGATTCCTATTGTAATAAAACTATATCATTTTAATAGAATCACCATAGATAGGAGTGATTATAATGGGAAAAGCAATCCCTACAGTAGAAGGTTGGCATAGCCAACACATGGTATTTGCCATGGATTTTAGCGCATGGAACTGTTTTACAGCTGATGAAAAAGCAGCAGCGCGCAACGAATTAAAAGCATTCTTAGCAGACCTTGAAGCTACACATCAAGCTAAAGAAGGTAGCTATGCATTCTATGATTGTAATGGTGCAAAAGGGGATTTAATCCTATGGATCCTTGGGCCATCCCTTGAATACTTGGCACAAGTAGAACGCAAGTTCCGTCGCCTTGCAATTGCTAGCGTGTTGGTACAAACTTACTCTTATACATCTGTAACAGAAGTAAGCGCCTATGTTAAGGCTAAACTTGATACAGAGGAAGTTAATAAAAAACTATATCCTCATGTACCTCGCGACAAATACATCTGCTTCTATAACATGACTAAAAAACGTGATGGTGCAGATAACTGGTTCATGTTACCACAACAAGAACGCGGTGCGTTGATGCGCTCTCACGGTGAACTTGGTAAAACATACCTAGACGTGCTGTCTGAATACACTACAGGTGGCGTTGGTTTAGACGACTGGGAATGGGGAATTACCATCTTCAGTAACGACGATATCCAATTCAAAAAAATCGTATACGATATGCGCTTTGAAGAAGCCAGTGCAAGATACGGCATCTTCAGCGACTTCTACGTTGGTACCATCATCGACGATGCACTACTAGAAGAAATCTTTGGATAATAAAAGAGCCTGCTGCAGCAGGCTCTTTTATTATTTGATTCATATATATAGATAAATAACTGCTTATTGTATCGTATATTTGTTCAGATTATAATACTATTAAGGTAGTCAGCGAGGTTGGGTTTCTAAAAAGCAAATAGCCCTCCGTTACCAAGTGTAATTAGCTAAACAGAAAGGCCATTTCCTATATGTTTTGTTTTTGAGATGCGCCTGACGTTCCTACTCGTCTGACTATCTATTTATATTATAGAGATAAAGATATATATCGTCAAATTAGAATGAATGGACTGCTGAGCAGTCCCTTTTTCTTTCCTTAATATGAAGGCTATAATTTTGAACAGAAAATTTGGTATACACACGTATACTCTGTAAAATATAATTCACAATGTATGAGCACTGTACTCATAACTATATTTTCATAAAAGAGAACCCAGCATCGATCCGACTTACGAGGTCCTCCCTTCGTGCTTAGATAACAGAAACTATAATTTACATTTCCCTAAAATGCTAATACACGTCTAATTTTTAATAAAAGAACTCCCTCATAAAATCCGACTTGCGGGTTCAAGGCCTATGGCCGCAGAACTAATTCGCATGGAGGATTGTTGAGGGAGTCTTTTATTACCTTATTGGGTTGTAAATTATAGTTTCTGTTACACCCTATACGTTCATATTAGCTGCTTTACGCACATAGAACCAGTAGCACACAGCTACTGTTACCAGGTTGAACACAAGTAATGCAACGAAAGCTGGATAGATACTACCGAATGTAGTATATGTGAAACCGAAGATTTTAGGTGTAATGAAGGCACCGTATGCAGCTACGGCAGCAACGAAACCTGTAATTAAAGAGGAAAGCAATGGATTGCCAAATACGTGAGGAATCATACGGAATGTAGCACCAGTTGCGAAGCCACAGCATACGAATGTCAACACGGACATAGCAAAGAAGAATGGGAAGTTGTGCATATCTACGCCAACTGCAATTAGCGCTGTTGTTGCACATAGACCGAGAAGGCTTACAAAGGTAACTTTTGTACCGCTATTGATCTTATCTGCTAACCAACCGCCTACAGGACGAAGGGCACCTGATACAAGAGGACCAACAAATGCGATAGACGCAAATGGAACTTCAGGGAATTCTTTACCTACTAATAAGCCAAGTGCTGCCGCATAACCAGAGAAAGCACCGAAGGAACAAGTGTATAGCAATGTAAGTGCCCAAGTGTGTTTGTTCCCAAAGATTTGTACAAGATTTTTAGGATTTGGTTTTT
>OBWG01001421.1_pt1 | contig 10117 bp, 8 predicted proteins | sample 1495221 | NCBI WGS metagenome assembly OBWG01 (sample SAMEA2580053, study PRJEB22360) | human gut metagenome | reverse complement strand
CAGAAGATGTTTCCTGCGGATACGGTGGCCAACGGGGGATGGGCTGCCAGCCTTCAGCTTTATACCGACAGGAAGGCGGCTATGACCTATACGTATCCATGGATGTTTGAGTCCATACCGGAAGAGATTCAGGAAGCCAGTGAGATCGTACCTTTGCCCATGCTTCCTGACGCGGATATCGATCCGGCCGGTATCATGACAGGGTTTACGGTATACGGATTTGAAATTAATAAGGCTTCCTTTGAGGATGCGGCAAAGCACGATGCCATGGTTAAGCTCTGTGATTTCCTTGCTTCTGATGAATTATCCGCAGAGCTGACAAAGAGCGGCATGATTCCGGCAAAGAATATTGAAATTGATATGGACAGCCAGAAACTTATCTTTAAGAAAATGATGGAATATGCCCAGGATAAAAAGCTGATTTCCGTCCACTATACAACCATGCCCGATCAGGATGCCGTTAATATGATGGATTCCAGCTTAGACGAATTCTTTATCAATGCGTTGACGCCGCAGGAGCTGATCGACAAGGTACAGGCGGTTTTGGACAAGAATAATAAGTAAATGGGGAAATAATGGGGCTGTTCCGGAACGAGAGGAACGGCCCCGTTTTAAGGTGATCGCATGAAAAGAAAATACTCTAAAAAATATCATAATCTGCCGGTTACTGTGATGTTCCTGGCACCTGCATTTTTAATCTATACGGTCTTTCTGTTCCTGCCGCTGATTCTCACGTTCTGGTACAGTCTGACGACCTGGAACGGCGTTTCCGCGAAGGTCTTTGCAGGACTTGACAATTACAGGGAGCTCGCGGCGAGCAGTGACTACTGGCTCACGTTTTCCAACACGGTAAAGCTTACCGTGATCTCTCTTATCGTCCAGATCGGAGCCGGAATTCTTCTGGCATACCTCTTATACAGCTGGACGAAGGGGATGAAGATCTTCCGCACCATCTATTTCCTTCCGGTGGTTATCGCACCGGTTGCCATCGGTCTGATGTTTTCCCTGTTTTATAACAGCGAAATCGGTATTTTCAATAAGATCCTGACAGCGGTCGGTCTGGGAAGATTTGCGACAAACTGGCTGTCCAATCCGCGTACACTGTTATATGCGGTTATGGCGCCGCAGGTATGGCAGTATATAGGCCTTTATGTAACCATTTTTTTAGGAGCGCTTCAATCGGTGCCGGAGGACTATATCGAGAGCGCGCAGATCGACGGGGCGGGAAAATTACAGTCATTCTTCCACGTCATCCTGCCGCAGATCACCGGATTTATGAATATCTGCATTATCCTGTGCCTGACCGGATCGTTGAAGGCATTCGATCATTCCTGGATCATGACAGGAGGTGGACCGGGAGTGCGCTCCGCATACCTGGGAGTATTCATGTATAAGTCGGCCTTTGTAAATTCGGATTTCGGCCTCGGAAGCGCGGTGACGATTACCATTGTGGCGGTGTCATTAACGGTTACCATACTGTTTAACTGGTTTGCAGACAGAAAGAAGGGGTGAGGCTTGTGGAACGATTTTTAAAACGATCTCTGAAATACAGGGTTACCGCTGTTTTGTGCTATGCCATCATGAGCATATCGGCGGTCGTAGCGCTTTACCCTTTTATATGGGTGGTCTTTTCCTCGCTCAAGGACAACAATGAGATTTACAGCAATTCTTTCGGCCTTCCGAAGGCGGCGGTGTGGTCAAACTACGCGGAGGCGTGGAAGGGAGCCAGGGTCGGCCGGAGCTTTGTTAACAGTATTCTCGTCTGCCTGGTAACGCTGGCGGTGCTTACCGTAATTACATCCATGGCCAGCTATATTCTTACGAGGGTTACGAAGAGCAGACTGCTGTCCGTGTACTTTTCTCTGGGCATCATGATTCCGGTGCATGCGCTTTTGATTCCCTCCGTACTGATCTTTAAAGGGCTTCATCTGATCGACCATCTGTCCGGCCTGATGATTGTATATACGGCGGTAAACATCTCTTTTGCCATGTTTATTATGAACGGTTTCATGGAGGGAATCCCCAGGGAGCTCGATGAGGCGGCGACGATCGACGGTTGCGGCCGGGCGGGAATCTTCTTTCACATTGTGTTTCCGGTAGCGAAGCCGGGAATCGCCACGGTGGCCACCATCACATTTTTAAACTGCTGGAACGATCTGCTTCTGGGGCTGGTGCTGATCTCCACGCCTGCCAGAAAGACGCTTTCCATGACAATCTCCGCGCTGAAGGGATCTTACGTGACACAGTACGGTCTCCTCTGCGCCGGCTTCGTCATCTCGATCGTTCCGGTAGTCTTTATGTATCTGCTGTTCCAGAAACAGGTTATAGCGGGTATGACTGCGGGAGCAGTCAAGGGTTAGGCGCGTCCGGAAAGGAAGCGCCGGAGGAGGAAATAACATGGTAAAATTTACACATGACGGAATCCGGATAAACGGAGTGGAAAGGCCTCTGTACAGTGGTTCGATACACTACTGGAGGACGAGAAAGAAAGACTGGCGGCATGTTCTGTCACAGATCAAGGGCATGGGATTTGAGATCGTGGAAACGTATATTCCCTGGTCGGTCCATGAATATGAGGAAGGAAAGTATGATTTTGGAGAGATCGAGGAAGAGAAGGATCTGGACCTGTTTTTAACCCTCTGCGAGGAAATGAACCTGGCCGTCATCGTTCGTCCGGGGCCTCATATCAACGCGGAGATGACTGGTTTCGGATATCCGGAGTGGATTCTGATGGATGAGGAGATTCAGGCGAAAAATCCGTGGGGAACCACGGTTCTGTATCCCTATGCCACGGGTCCCTTTCCCATCCCTTCCTATGCGAGTGATAAGCTGTATGAGAAGACGGAGATTTATTTTCAGAAGCTGAAGCCGATTCTGCAGCGGCACTGCGGCGGCAGCGGCTGTATCTGCCTGATCCAGGCGGATAACGAGACTTGTAATTTCTTCCGGGACAGGCCGTATATCATGGATTACTCGGACTGCTCGAAGGAACAGTACCGTAAATTCCTGGCGGAGCGATACGGTACTGCGGCGGCCATGAGCGAGAGGTATCACAGAAATTACAGCGGATTTCAGGAGACAGAACCGCCCTGCGGCTTTGAGGAAGGCGATTTTTCATCGCTCTGCTATTACCTGGACTGGATAGAATTTAAGGAGTATCAGATTCTCGCTGCCCTGGGGCGGATGGTGGACATCATAAACCGTCTGGAGCTGCCGGTACCGATTTTCCATAACTGCGCGTATCAGAACTATACGCCTGTCTCGGTTCAGAGAGACGAGGAGATACCAGGCCTCATGACGGCTGGGATCGATGCCTATCCTGAGCCGGGAGATACCGCCATGCTGAAGGAGAGAATTCGGTATCTGGCCGGCAGCAGCCGTTTTCCGTTCGTGCCGGAATTTGGTTCCGGCTCCTGGTTTGACCGGGAAGTGCTTCTGACCGCAGAGGAAGAGCGGTTCGGATACCTGTATTCTGTGATGAATGGTTTAAAGGGCGTGAATTTCTATATGCTGGCGGAGCGGGACCGGTGGACGGGCTGTCCCGTGACCAACGACGGAAGAATCAGGAAGCCATATTACGAGATGTTCTCGGATCTGCTGAGACTGTTGAAAGATCATGAAATATACCATTTTAACCGCTCGCCCCGCGTGCTGATTTTAAAGGATTACGATATGGGGAGGCTGAAGGCCCTCTATTCCGTGATGGACTGCAATTCGTTTTCGTCCAACTGCTTCATCAAGGGGCCGGATATACCTGCCGCGCTGTTTTTGCCGGAGGAAGAGCCGGAATTTTATCTGGACAGGGAATTGAATTACTGGGATGATGCCTGGGTAAAAGGACTGGCAGAGCGCTTTGACGAAGAGCATGAAATCTATGATTATTCCGATGAATATCTGGACTATGACAGGTGGCTCCCATACGATGTGATAGCGGCGGCATCGGGTGATATCATGGATGCGAAGACGCAGAAGTGCCTGGCGGATTTTGCATGTCTGCCAGGAAAGACGGTAATTCTGGGGCCGGTCATTCCCCGGTATGACAGAACCTTAAAGTCCTGTGAAATACTGAAGCACATGGTGGAAGAGGGGGAGGACTCCGGAATTCTGTTTGCGGAAGAGCCGGGAGAGATCGGTGCCGTTTTCTGGGATCGGTTAAGGCGGAGCAGAGAGTACGGATGCGAAGATCCGGAGATCGAGCTGGCTGTGCACCGGAGGGAGGGAAGCGGATATCACCTGCTCTATATAGCCAATCTCTCAGGAGAAGAGAAAACGGCATTTATAACGTGCGCAGAAGGACGCCGTTTTTCGGTAATGCAGGGGCCTGCGGAGATAAAAATGGAGAAAGACGGCATAACGGCACAGATCTCCGGTTATACTGTAGCCATTTTGAGTGTGGAGGAGAACGTATGATAGACGGTGGTTTAAAAGTGGAATATTTGGACCCGGAGCTCTGGACGCATCTGGGGGAAATCCTTCGGCCATTATCCGGGCATGGGCAGGTTCTGCACGTCAGAAGGCTGGCTTCCGGTTTGTACCGGGCGGTTCGGTGCAGCAGGGGAACAGGCACCGTGTGTGTGAGTGATTCCGGCTGCCCGTTCCTCGATCTTTCCCAGTATATGGAAGGAGAAGAATTGAATACGGAGCGGATTTTTCGGGATTTTTATGATATTATGGAAATCAGGATTTATACGCTGGAAGGTCTGCGGAAGTGCTTCGCAGAGAGCCAGAAAGCGGAGCTGTATCAGCTGGATATTGATCAGGCAGTATCTGAAATCTATGGTATCTTCGAGAGCACGGCTGGAGTGGCCGTTATACGGAGAGAGGAAGAAGGAGAACGCTGGTATTTTGAACGGCTGAGACGGCTTTTGGGGGATAAAGACGGAGACCATGTGTATCTGTTGTGGATTACGGATGGCGGGGCGCTGTATTTTAACTGCATTCTGGAGATGAGGAAGGGGAAACTGGTGGGAATCTCCACATCGGACAGATATGGCGGGGAACGGGATTATGATAAGGTTCTGGGTTTGATGGAGAAGGAGTACAATAGGAAGCCGGAAGTACTCTGTATGGAGCTTTCGGAATATCGTACTTACGAAAGGATATGTGGGTTTTAACAGCGGAGGGATAAGGATGAGGAAGACGGAAAAGGGGAACCGGAGTTCACTAAAGGTGAGATTTACACTTGCCATGGTATTGATGTCGCTGATTCCAGGGTTGATACTGGCGGTAGTTTACTACAGGAATGTGAGGGACTTCTACCAGGATAAGACCTGGATGTACCAGGAGAATACCTTGAGGCTGATGGATGCGAAGATGCAGGATATCATCAAGCAGAGCGAGGTGGTGCTGAACCAGGTTCTGGGACTTTCCGTCACCTCCGACCTGTTCTCCGGCTACTCAGAGATGAATGCCTATGAGCGCTTAAACCTGATGCGCAATATAAACGGCACGCTGTCGAACATCCGGATTGCCAATAATTCCATCGATCATATTTATCTGCTGGCGTTTGACGGAGGCGCCTATTCGTCTAATGTGGGCTGGAATAAACGTGAATTTGCCGAAAATGACTGGACGGAGATTCGGGAAGACCAGCCAGGCGGAAGTATTATCGTGCCGACACATCCGGCCGCTTACAAATACTTGAACTCCGGAGCGGCGGATCCCTTGGTGGTCAGTATCGTAACGTATTTAAACCGCTATACGGGAAACAGCGTCATTGGGCTGGTACAGATTGATTTGAGCTATGAAAAGATCAGGGCGGCCATGGACTGCATGGAGATGGATGACAGTGATATGGCGTTTGTCGTGGACGAAGAGGGGCGGGGAATCTTTGCGCCGAAGGAGTCCATGGTGGGACTTTCTGCGGCAGACGTTTCTCTGGGGACGTATAGTCTGGCGCAGATTCTTTCTGCTGTCGACGGGGGCACGGAGGAGGACGGAAACTTTTCCATTCATCTGGACTATGGAAGAGACAGCGGCACGATTCGCAAACGCCGCGTAGGAAACAGTGGATTCTCGATTATTCAGATCAACAGCGGACGAATGCTTAAGCAGGAGCTGGACCGGTTCCGTAAGGTATGGGCGGCCGTGGTCGGTGCCTGTATGGTGTCCGCGGCTCTTCTCGCCTCGAGCCTGTCGGCCGGCATTGTGAAACCGGTCACCAGCCTCATAAGGAGTATGAGCCGCGTCAGCCGCGGCGATTTTTCCACAAAAGTGGAGACACCGAAGGATAAAGACTTATCCGAGCTGGCCTTAAGCTTTAACACCATGGTGTCCGAGGTGGATAAGCTGATGCGTGAAAATATAGAAAAAGAGAGAGAACGGCTTAACATGGAGCAGACGGCCCTCAATTCCCAGATCAATTCCCATTTTCTATATAATACCTTGAATACCGTGAAGTGGATGGCGGTGCGGGCGGGGAATGAGGAGATCGCGCGGATGGTAGTAGCCCTGGTTAATATGCTGGAATACAGCTGCAAAAAGATCGATGTGCCCGTTCTCATCTCAAAGGAAATAAATTTCATCAAAAATTACGTCTGCATCCAGGAAGGGCGGTGCTGCAGCAGCGTTCATATGAAGTTTGACATCGATCCGAAGCTGGAGAATTGTCTGATCTTAAAGATGCTGCTTCAGCCGGTGGTGGAAAACGCCATGCAGCACGGCTTTGGAGAGGACAATATCGATAACCGGATCCTGATAACCGGAAGGCTTCTGGGAGACCGGGTACAGTTTCAAATTCGGGACAATGGACAGGGCTTTCTGTATGAGGGCTTCGATAAACTCACCGGCGTGGGGCTTCATAATATTCAGGACAGAATCCGGCTGAACTATGGAGATGGCTACGGCGTGGAACTGGAAAGTGAGCCAGGAGAAGGAACTGCAGTGACGGTGGAAATACCGGTTTGCGAAAAGGCGGAGGAGGCAGATGGAGAAGATTTTAATCGTTGACGACGAGATGTTTTCCAGGACGGCTATTGAAGATATTCTGCGGGCCGAGTGGAGCAGCATAGAAGTCTTCAGTGCCAGAGGAGCCTCAGAGGCGCTGGGAATCTTAGAGAGGGAAGAGATTGACCTTTTGATGACGGATATCAAAATGCCTGGTATGAACGGCCTGGAGTTGCTGGCGGAGGTGCGAAGACGAGGCCTTTCCATGGAGGTCATCATATTGAGCAGCTATAATGAGTTTGATCTTGTGAGACAGGCCATGAAGCTCGGCACGTTTGACTATTTGTTCAAGCCTGCCATGCTTCCGCCGGATATCATCGAGGTGGTTAAAAAGGCGCTGCAGAAACAGCGGGAAAAGAGCAGCAGCAGGATCACGGAATCTGACAGAAAGAGGCTTTCCAGAGACAGAGAACAGTTTTTTCGGGATCTCATAAGCGCGGCTGGAATCGGAAGAACCTGGTTTGAAGAGCGGGCCGCCGCGTTTGGACTGCCGGAGCCGGTGGGAAAAAATGCAGTCGTGGTATTCCGGCTGATCCGGTACCGGAAAAGCATGGCGGAAATCTTTGAAAATGACGTTTCTCTGCTTCGGGCTTCTGTCTGCAATGTCATGTCCGAGGCGTTGGATTCCGTAAAGGACTGCCAGTTTCTGTGCAATAAGTTTGATGAGTACGTGTGGATTGTCTGGGAGGCACGGGAAGACGGAAGACAGGAGTTTTATGAACGGCTGGAAGCGCTGATCCGGACAGCGGCAGACTTTTTGAGCCGGTATTACGGACTGGAGTTTTCCATCGGCATCAGCCGCAGCTCAGCCAGCCTGTTTGACTGCTGTCAGGGATACACAGAGGCTGCGGACAATGGAAGGGAAAGTGAAACGGGGATATTCTATGCCGGTGGTCCGGATTCCGGCAGTTTGAAACAGGAGATGCGGGCAGCCCTGGATTATATCCGGGACCATCTGGGGGATAAGGATTTGTCGCTTCAGACGGTGGCGGATCAGGTTGGCATCAGCCGGAATTATTTCAGCCGGATATTCAAGGAGGTCATGGGCGTCAATTTTATCGACTATGTAACCAGGCTCCGGGTGGAGAAGGCCAGAAGCCTGTATATGAACACGGACATGAAAATCTATGAGATTGCAGAGCTGGTGGGATATTCCGACTGGCATTATCTCTACAGCGTCTATAAAAAGCAGCTGGGACATTCGATGTCAAAAGAAAAGAGGAGAAAGAACCCATAAAATGGTGCTTTCTCCTCTTTTCTTCCGTCTTCTCCCTACAATTCGGGAGCAGTGTCATTGATGGACTTAACCTTTGAGATATCGATATCCTTGACCGAGAAGGACACTTGAAAGGAAGCGTCCGTGCCCGCAAGGAAAAATGTGGTGGTCCCCGGCTGCAAAGTGATTGTCTCCTCCCCGTATGTCTTGTCTTCCGTATCCGCAAGGAGAACCGTGCTGTCCTCCGGTGTGCGGTAAGAGAGTGTAATGTCCCCTTTATTTCTGGTCAGTGTGTAGGTGAGAGAAACAGTGTCTTCCTCAGAGACATCAATTATTAAGAAATCGGCGTCGGTAATGTTTAAGTAGGCGTCAGCTTTTACGACGATGGAGCGGTCTGTATGTGTGACATTCAGTGAATGGAAGATGCTGGTCTGAGCATCGGTCAAATGATTCGGATCAGTGGCACAGGCGGTTATTGAGAGACAGAATATGATAAGTATTGTAAAGAGCGCGGTACGCTTCATGGTAAATCCCCCTTTCCTGGTTTTCCTGTTTGTCTGTAATATGAGAATAACAGATTGAAAGGAAAAAACAGAGCATAATTTTCTTAATATTTTCTAAAAGGATCTGTATTACCAGGATTGAGTCTTGTATTTTGTCTTATATGAGATATAATAAAGGAACGAAACAATGATCTGTTTCTTTTTTCAGCCGGTTCACAGCGGCTGAGTTTCAACCGGTTCTTTATGTTGTTTTACCATGGAGAATCGTCCTGGCGTTTCAGCCACAATTTCTCAAGTATTCTAATATCAAATTACAGGGGGAGGTCTGCCTATGACGAATATTTAGGTTTACATAAAATTTGTGTTTTTTTATTGCAACTACAGATAGAATCATTTATAATGGAGGTAGGAAAATGCAGCAGATCAACATAAACAGAAACTATAAAGACAGATTGTTCCGGCTGGCCTTTCAGGAGAAAGGGGATTTGCTGGATTTGTATAACGCTGTAAGCGGCAGACAGTATACGAATCCGGAAGATATTATAATTACCACACTTGCAGACGCGATTTATCTGGGGATGAAAAATGATATATCCTTTCTGGTATCGGACGTACTTAATTTATATGAACACCAGAGCAGCTTTAACCCTAATATGCCTGTTCGCGGGCTGAATTATTTTGCAGACACCTACCGGGAATATATTGAAATAAACGGACTGGATATTTATGGAGAAAAGCTGATCCGCCTTCCGATGCCACAGTATATCGTCTTTTACAATGGGATGAAAGAGGAACCGGACCGGGTGGAACTTCGGCTTTCGGATGCATTTTTGTGTCAGAATCCAGAGGAAAATGGTTGTCTGGAATGCAGGGCGACCATGATTAATATTAATTATGGCCATAATGAGGAACTGATGGACCGCTGTAAGCGGCTGAAAGATTATGCAGTGTTTGTGAACCGCATCAGGGAAAATGAAAGGAGAGGTATGGCTCTTAATGAAGCGGTAGAGCTGGCGGTTAATTCCTGTATCAATGAGGGGATACTTGCAGACATTCTGAAAAAGAACAGAGCGGAGGTATGCAATTTGATTCTATATGAATATGATGAGCAGAAGCAACTGGCGATTGCTCGGGAAGGCGCTAAGAAAGCGGGAAGAGAAGAAGGAAGAGCACAAGGAATAGCACAAGGAATAGCACAAGGCCGTGAGGCGGAAAAAGTAATGGTTATTCGTAATATGGCAGCTAAAGCGCTAGATCCCCGATCAATTGCGGACATGCTGGATACGGAGGAATCTTACGTAAAAAACGTTTTGAATCTGCTGGCAGAGAAGATCGGGAAAACGGATTTAGAAATTGCCGGAATTCTATTGAACAGAAACAAAACAGGTAAAAATCCCTAAAATTAGGAATTAAGAGAAATTTATAAAAAGAACCAGGAAAGCGGCTATCGTTA
>OBWG01001416.1_pt1 | contig 10137 bp, 11 predicted proteins | sample 1495221 | NCBI WGS metagenome assembly OBWG01 (sample SAMEA2580053, study PRJEB22360) | human gut metagenome | reverse complement strand
CGGAATGCTGATTACCATATCGGGAGCCGGCAATGCGGCTAAGATAATGATCAGCGAAGCAACCTCGCATGGTAGTGGAAAGAATGAGGGGGGATCTGAGACTAACTATGGTGATCAGCTAGAGGTGTCTGATCAAAAAATGTATCAGCAGGGTCAACACTATAATAAGCATGGTAAAGATATGGGCTACGGAAGTAAGAAAGACTATGAGGCCGGAGCACGGAATTTCATAGAAAACAATAAAAGTACAGCAGACATATTCGAGGGAAAATGGAATTCTAGTAGAGGTGGACAGAGTGGTGAAACTCGAATAATTATAAGGGCTGATGGCAAACAGGCAATTATAAATAAAGAAACTGGACAAATTATTGATTTCTATGAGGGAACAAGCTTAAATGGTTTTATTAATGTAAGGCAGGTGCAGTGATGAAAATAGACGATGGTTCAATTGTTCCTGGTGTTGGGATTGGCAACATAAAATTAGATATCACTAGAGAACAGCTATTGAATATTATTGGCTCTGATTTTAAGGAACGATTTAGAGAAAATGATTCAGTGATAGAAGTAGAAAATGCAAGATTTTGGATTGCTGAAGACAATTGTTTAGATCAAATTGGAGTCCAAAAAGGTTTTACAGGAAAATTTAAAAAGTATATTGGGATAGGGTCTACATTACAAGATATCAAGAACTACATTGGAGAATATATTCAGGTTTATGACACATATGAATTAGAACGAGAAAAGGGAATATGTTTTGAACTAGAAGATGTTGATGATTGGAATGAATTGACAGCACCAATTGAATTTATCTATGTTTTTCGTGTAGCTAAACATTGATTTATAAGATAATATATGCCCGGCTTTGCCGGGCGATGTCCCCAGAGGTTATGCGTTTTCCAGCATAACCTCTTTAACCTGCACACTTTTCGACACTACTATTTTTCTCAATTTTCAGAACCTGGTACAATGGAATGGTAACGGACGTTTACCAGTATGACCCATACGGACAGGTAACCCTTGGAAGCACCAAGCATACAGATTTCTACGGCTACAATGCAGAGAGCTATAACCCGAATACCGGCCTTGAATACCTGCGCGCAAGGTACTATAATGCAGAAAAGGGAAGATTCTTCCAGGAGGATACGAATCTTGGAGATATCACCGACCCGCTGATCTTGAACCGGTATGCGTATGTGAAGAACAGCCCTCCTAATTATGAAGATCCAACTGGTAATGAACCAGAAATAGATTATGGGCAGTTAGCAACTGATGCATATCAATATATCATTGGAGATAAAGTAGAGGCAGTAAAAAACTACTTTAACTTAAAGGCAGAGGATGTTAAAGAATTCTTCCATTCAGTAAAAGAAACTGCAGTAGGTACAGCAGAAATTGTAGATCGTGTGATTGATACCGAAATTATAACTGGTGTTGGAGTGGGTGTAGACGCAACGGTTGCAGATGTAAATATTACGCTAATATTGTTCAAAGAGGCAAGAACATTAGATATACATGGCAACATAAATATGGAAGCAGAAGATCTTTCAGCAACCGCTATGTCATCACAGAATTTCTTAGGTGGTGCAATATCCCATAAATATATACCTGAAAAGGGAAAGTATCAATGGGTTGTCAATACAACGATAGGAGGAGTTGACATAAATTCAGAAAGTTTGTATGTTGAACTTACAGGTATGGAAGCTTACATGGGAGTAGGCGCAGGATATCATATAAGACTGAATTTACAAGAATTATGTAATCTGTTAAATGAGCTTGCAGATACCTGTGGTTAGAAGAATGGATGATGGTATTGAAACGTTTAGTAGCATTTTGGGTTGATTATTCTATAATTCTTATTCTTCTTATCTTTCTTATGCCATTAGTAGGCGTAAGGCCGATGAGAGCCAATCCAATACTATTTTGGAGTGAAACGGTAATAGGTATCTATTTATATTTTTGTTTTAATGATGTTTTATTTAAAGGGTTATCTATTGGAAAAAAGACAGTGCAGATACAGGTTAAATTAAAGACAAAGAATATATATATATTTGCCATAACCCATTCACTCTTGAAGGAAATATGTGTTTTTTTATGGCCGATTTGTTTGATTTTTTATTTAGTAAACAGGTGCAAAATGCCGTATGACAATTTGTTTTATAAAGAAATAACATAATTTACCTTTTATAATATCGGTTGTCAAAATATAATATTTAAGATTTTGGCAACCGGTATTTATTTTAATTGAATAATCTAATAATACATGTTAGTTTTAAGTTATACCACTTAAATACAATAAGTGTAATTTATTAAATAGCTAGGAGATGAAAAGAAATATGAAACGTTTAGTAGCACATGTAATAGATTATACACTATTAACAATACCAATAATGTGGTTTCGACTATTTATGTACGATGCAATTATTGCACACCCTAATATTTATAAAGGAATAATTTTTTTAATTATATATCTCTGGTTTTGGATATCGGATTTTCTTTTTAGTGGTTCATCAATTGGAAAGAAAATCATGCGGCTACATATTGAACCTAAAATCAAAAATAAATTTTTATTTAGTACATTACATGCAAGTTTTAAAATAATGTTTACTTTTATTTCACTGATGGCCTTTTTTATATATGTAGCAAGAGGAAATACTATGCCATATGATAATTTTTTGTATGATTATTACAAATAAAGGTATAATGGAACAGGAATTATCGTAACTATTTTAGGGATTTTCAGCATATATTACGGCCATAAGGGCGGGGAAGATGACCCGTGCATCCATACCGGAAAGAACCCGTGGCAGAACCAGAACCCGGAGTGGGAGACCACGGAGCGGAACTTCTTCTATGATGACAACGGGCAGCTTATAAAGTGCACGGAGAGCAAGGGGCAGTTTGATAAGGCCACCTATACCTATGAGTATGATGAGGCCGGGAACCGTACCTTCGCAAAGAAAGAGAAGCTTTACAGCTACCTGGAGTCCTGGCAGATCCGGTATACCTACAATGATGACAACCAGATGATGCACCAGATGGTTCTATTGTATCATTTGGCAAACAATAGATTTGGAGGTGGTTATTAGTGGGATTGATACATCAGTTTGCAATTATTTCTCAATATAGTAATGAAAGTATCATTTCATCAGATATGGATTGTGTTTCTGTTTCTGATATGCTAATTCAGTATATCGGGGATAGTTTGAAATGGGTTCATACAATGTGGAATGGAAAAAAGTTTCAAAAAGGTATTTCATACTATGGATATTCAATTATTGAAAACGATGAAATAATAAAATTCAAAAATATTATTAAACGATGGGCAGAGTTATTTTGTTTGTCACCCGACGAATTTTATATGACAGGAGATTTTTTACCTGACGAAGAAAAGTATGAGAATACTTTAGTAAAAAGAGAGGAGATAATAAAAACTTTAAATTCTCTGGTTTTTATTTGCGAAAAAGCGATAAATGAAGGGGCTAAAATATTGCATAATGGTATTTAACTGATTTGTTCGACTTTTCTAGGCGATATCCTCCAGAGGTTATGTGTATTCAAGCATAACCTCTGGATCTTGTAGGCATTTTATTGTTGGAGATAGTGACTTCAAAAGAAAAAATGATATGTCTCAGCATTAAAAAGGGGGAATTTAAAAGATGAGTAAACGCCCTCTGAAAACACCGGAATCCCAAAAGGATGGGAAAATCATAGAAAATGCAGATGAGATTCCTCGGGAAGCAAAGGAGCTGATGAAAGAATACAGAGAAACAAAACAGAGTGAGCTTCTGTACATAAAGGGTTTCAGGGGAATGTCGGTTTTTGTGCTGATTTCTCTGGTTATCTGCTATATCCGCAATAATAAAACCGAAAAACAGAAAAAAGATCGGATGCAATAAAGTTGTCAATTTCATATACGAAAGAAGGAACGATTATGAAGAAAAAAACAATCACAGCAGCTATTGTAATCGGAACGGCATTATTTGTTTCACTCCCCGTCTATGGTGCACAGTGGAAGCAGGACAGCACGGGCTGGTGGTATGAGCAGGACAATGGTTCTTATCCGGCGGGCAGTTGGGAGCTGATTTCTGGAAACTGGTATTATTTTAATGGATCAGGCTACATGCAGACAGGGTGGATTGAATCAAATGGAGAGTGGTATTACTGTGCGCCTACAGGCGAAATGCTGCATGATACCACTCAGACAATAGACGGGGTATCATATACGTTCCAGTCCAGCGGAGCATGGCTGCAGCAGGAAACAGCCCCGGCGGTCTCCATTACAAAGGAGCAGGCAGAACAGTGGTTTTATGCGACGTATGCAATCATTGCAAATGAAACGGGATGGAATCAGGAGTATTTTGTAAGCACTCCAGAGAAATACGCGGGTGATGCGAGGACTAGGCTGGAAATGGCATGGGGGATAACAGACCGCGCATCTGCTGATTCTACTATTAACTGGCTTTTGACCTCAGGCCACCGCTCAGGATTTCAGGAAGAAATGGAAGTCCTTTCTTATATGGGATATCTGAATGGAACGGAGCAGCATATTGAGGAGCAGTATAAGGATAATGAATTCGTTAAGGATATGCTGCTTGCGTATAAACGCGGAGGAGAAGGAGCAATCGACGGCTGGGATTACTGCAGGGCCATGCAGGTATTGAGAGAGTGTTATCTGGCAGAGTATTATACGGAAACAGAAATGCTGGATCAGATGCTTTCAGCCGCCCAAACGATCCAGGCATGTTTTGTTTCATGGGATGATATGGCGGAGAGCTATATGAGAGGATATGAGTATTGGAATAACTCACCAGATAAGTACAGGACGAGGAAAAACTTGTATGAGAAGCTGAAACAGGAGACATCCTTCTATGCGGTAGACTGGAATCTGCCATTGGGAAAAGCGTGGTAAGAAGTGCTTATAATCATCTAGTTCATAAAGTTGTGTTGTATTCTATGAGAAAATAACAAAAGCCAGAAACAGCAGATACATATAATGGGCCTGCTGTTTCTGGTTTTTAATTTATAATTTGCTATCCTGGAGGCAAAGAACACCTGCTCCTGCGGGTTTCTGATCTCTGATTACCAGTACACCTATGACAACGGCGGGCTGATCGTAAAGGAAACTGCTAAGGAGTGCCTATTCACATCCAACAAGGGTTACGGCCATAAGGGCGGGGAAAGATAAATGGGGCTATCTTCAAAAAAGATGGTCTGATTTTTGATGGTAAAGGATATTTCTATAACTATTTTACGGATAGAATTATGCTTGATCCTTTTGATACCATGGTTGGGTTTGCAAGAATAATTCATGATGAAACATCTGATTGTGATATTTTGTATCGTTTGGATGAAAGACTTGTTATGTCGGCTGCTGAATATTATGACTATACGGGAGTAGCATTTGAAAAATTCTATGGTCCACAATTCAAATTTGATGGAAGTAGACTAACTGGTTCTAAAACAGTTATTGTCCATATTGATAGTGACACGATGGCAAAGCTTCTTATGGTCGTTAAAAAAGTGGAAGACCAAAACACAAAGGAAGAGTTTTGGCATATTGAAATTGAAGCATTGCCATTTAAAGAAAGTAGTTCTGGTCATGTCATTACAACATTTTTGCATGGAATGTATTATTCTCAGAGAGCAGTTTTCACGCATATTGATTATACAAAGAATCAATATGGTGGAACTGACTATATTCAGAAATATGCTGACAGCGTAGATGGAATGCCTGTCGATCAATATACCGTTACCAGAGATTTGCATTATAAAATATGTTGTATCGAAAATGGTGAATTTTCATGTGATACTTGGTATAAGTTGATGATTGTATCTTTGGGGACAAAATATCAAAAACTTCTTAATGAAATATTATTTTAGATATATAGCAGTCATGCACTTCGGTGTATGGCTGCTTTTTCTAAAGCGAGAATACGATTAAAAAACGGGATAATAATCGCTGCTAAAGCATATAATATGATTGCGGAATAGAAAAATGCAACAAGTCACAAAAATCTATCCCAATATTCCGCTGATATATTGATTTTTGAAGTCCATCTGGATATAATAGAATAGAAAAATGCAACATGTTGCAAAAATCTTTTGCAAGGAGGCCTTTAGATGGAGATTCGCAGAGATTTTTATTTAGATAAGTTGATAAAAAGAAAGAATAATGGACTGATTAAGGTGATTACCGGTATTCGTAGATGCGGTAAATCATATTTACTGAATAATCTGTTTTATCATCACTTATTGGAAAGCGGAGTTGATGCTGACCATATCATTCGCTTTGCTTTTGACTCAGCCGATGATCTTTATCTGATTGGCGAAAGCCTGATTCAGATTGAAAAGGAAAAGCGTGGAGTTGACCCTGAAAAGTTCATGGCATATATCCGTTCCAAAGTTGTAGGTGAAGGAATGTATTATCTGCTGCTTGATGAAATTCAGATGTTGGATTGTTTTGAAGCTGTTCTGAATGGTTATCTTCGTAAAGATAATATGGATGTATTTGTGACTGGAAGTAACGCAAAACTCCTGTCCAAAGATATAGCTACCGAGTTCGCCGGCCGTGGTGACGAGATTCCTATGTATCCCCTGAGTTTTGCTGAGTTTATGTCCATTTACAACGGTGATAAGTACATGGGATTATCTGAATATATGCTATACGGCGGTATCCCTCTGGTTGTCCTTCGTGAGGGAGCAAACGATAAGGCAGTTGCATTACAGAATCTGTTCAATGAGATTTATCTTCGAGATATTACCAAACGTAACCGAGTGAAGAACATTGGAGAACTGGAAGATCTGCTGAATATTCTTTCTTCTGCCATTGGTTCGCTGACCAATCCAGAAAAATTGAAGAATACTTTCAAGACGGTAAAGAAATCCAGAATCACTTCCGCTACCATTAAGAAATATCTGGATTATTTTGAGGATTCTTTCCTGATTGAATCAGCACAAAGATATGACATTAAAGGAAAGGCATATATCGAAACTCCAAAGAAATATTATTTTTCCGATCTTGGACTTCGCAATGCCAGAATCAATTTCCGTCAGTTCGAGCAGACCCATTCTATGGAAAATGTAATTTATAACGAACTTCGTATGCGTGGTTACAACGTGGATGTAGGTGTAATACCGATTGCAGAGCGAGATCAGGATGGTAAGGTTATCCGCAAACAACTTGAAGTTGATTTTGTATGCAATCTTGGCTCTTCCAGATACTATATTCAGTCAGCATACTCGCTGCCAGATGAAGCGAAGCGTACTCAGGAAATCAGACCGTTCAGAAAAATTGATGATTCTTTCAAAAAGATTGTCATCACAAAAGATATTGTACAGCCCTATTATGATGACTATGGTATCTTGACTGTAAACATTTATGACTTCCTTCTTGATCCGCAGATTCTCGAAAAGTAAACAATGTATGTAAAAGTATTTTCTACAGCAGTCTTGCACTACGGTGCGTGGCTGCTTTTCTTTTTTCTTAATTTCCACTCAATGAGTTTTATGTCTTCTTTCAGCAGAATGAAATTGCAATGAAAACAGTACCAAATCAAAAAATACGGTGCCAATTCAAGATGACCCGTGCATCCATACCGGAAAGAACCCGTGGCAGAACCAGAACCCGGAGTGGGAGACCACGGAGCGGAACTTCTTCTATGATGACAACGGGCAGCTTATAAAGTGCACGGAGAGCAAGGGGCAGTTTGACAAGGCTACCTATACCTATGAGTATGATGAGGCCGGGAACCGCACCTTCGCAAAGAAAGAGAAGCTTTACAACTATCTGGAGTCCTGGCAGATCCGGTATACCTACAATGATGACAACCAGATGACGGAGGCAAAGAAGCGGGAAGGCAACCTGACAAAGCAGTACACCTTCCAGTATGACGGGGACGGGAACCGTGCCTTCCAGTTAAACTACAATACCGAGGCAGAATGCGGCTACGGGAAGAACGTCAGCGGTGAGGTCTTCATGCCGGAGCACAGCACCAATGAGGACGGAAGCCTGACAGCGGAGGGAGAACTGTTCGGATATATCTGTTCCGCAACGGGAAGGGCCTATGACCTGACCGAGTATGTCAATGATACCAACCGAGAGTATGCGCAGGTACTGATGGCCTATAACATCAACACGGACTTTGATACGGAATCCTACGCCTACGCAGGAAACCAGAGATTATCCCACAATAACATCTGGAATGAAGCCAGGAATGTGGACCATGACGAGATGAGCTACTACCTGTATGATGGAAGGGGCAGCGTTACCGCCAATACCTGGTACAATGGAATGGTAACGGACGTTTACCAGTATGACCTATACGGACAGGTAACCCTTGGAAGCACCAAGCATACGGATTTCTACGGCTACAATGCAGAGAGTTACAACCCGAATACCGGCCTTGAATACTTAAGGGCAAGGTACTATAATGCAGAAGAGGGAAGATTCTTCCAGGAGGATACGAATCTTGGAGAGCTCACCGACCCGCTGACCCTGAACCGGTATGCGTATGGGAAGAACAGCCCGTTAAATTATGTAGACCCCAGCGGGCATGAGCCGATTGGTGAGGAGTTCCTTAAGCCGCAAAAACCTTCCAGTGAAGATATTGCGGAAGAGACAGGCCTTAATGACTGGCTGATCGACATGATGCTGAAGCTTGAAACGTCCATGCAGAAACGGGAACTCGAAAAGAACATGAAGGAGGCCCAGAAAAAAGCGGAGGTAGACAAATGCGGCACTGCAATCCTGGCAGATAACCTGTTTTCCTTTATGGTCAGCCTGATATACGGAGGAATCGCGGCTGTACTCGATAACGAGATGGCGATGGTTACACTTCCGGCAGGCATGGCAGGAAAAGACACGCTTGTAGATATGTTCCGTGAAAATGCGGCAAATGAACTGGCATATAATATAGGCGCATTGATAGGAGATATCTTTAGCATAATAGAAGGACTCGGAAAAGTCATATCAGAAATAGCAGGAGCGGTGGCAGGTGTTGCATTAGCAGCGCAGAGCGGAGGAGCCTCGATAACGGTATCTGGTTCCGGCTTTGCATTGGCAGTAGACGGAATGCTGATTACCATATCGGGAGCCAACAATGCGACTAAGATAGTGATCAGCGAAGCAACGTCGCATGGTGGTGGAAAGAATGAGGAAGATTCTGACCATATGGTTGGGGAAAATGGGACTCAAACATCAAGTAAGACAACTTGGAAAAACGGTAAGACAGAGCGAATTGATGTAGAGAATCCAGCACCAGGAGAGCGACCTGGACAAGTTCATTATCATGATTCAAGTAATAATAAATGGTATTATGATATTGAAGAAAATGTTTTTTATGACCAAAAAACAGGTGATTTAGCGCCTAAGAGCGTGCAAAAGTTATTAAATGACAAGAATTTTATGAAAGGAATAAAAAAGGCACTGGATATATTAGGAGAATGATATGATTTATTTAAATAGTGCAATGGAAAAATTGTTGCTTAATGAGAATGATAAAAAAGATACACTAAAAACTAGAATTATTATAAGAGAGGTGGTAAATAAAACAAAAATTATTAAAGATTGTATTATTTTTGACGAGAATGGAAAATTAGAAGAATCAAAAATAAATTTTGATAGGATATTAAAAATTGTTGGAGATTGGACTGGATATGAAATTAGCTGCAATGAATTAAGATATTTCAAGTCAGAATTACCACCAAATCAATTTTTGTGTTTTGTAGACGGGCTAAATTCTGCACTGTCACAAAAATACAGTGGAAGACAGTTTGGAATTGTTATATCTATAGATAATGAGATAATTGATTTAAGATTTCATACATATAGAGAAAAAGAAGGTTTATGGCTTGATAAAGATTTAAATAAATACGACAATCCTATTCTCTATTATATTTAGTCTTCCCTTTTTTAAGATGAGCTCTTTTGAGGGTATTGCAAAATCACTTCATTTAGGTGATAGAGTGATGCCCTCGCTTTATACATAAAGAAATACATATTAATTTCCCCGTACTAGGGAGAGGGTCTGGATTTTTTGTGCAGTTTAATAAGAGAGTATGAGAAAATTTCTGTAAATAAGATTTGATGTGGTATAAAAAAAGTTGACAGCTTGTTCTCAAGGATTTCATAATAAAATC
>OBWG01001415.1_pt1 | contig 10146 bp, 8 predicted proteins | sample 1495221 | NCBI WGS metagenome assembly OBWG01 (sample SAMEA2580053, study PRJEB22360) | human gut metagenome | reverse complement strand
AAACGGTCCGCGGTACTCCTGTTTTACCGGAATACAATAGCGTCCGTTTCTCATGGTCACAAGGGCATCCTGAAGCATGTCTTTGTTGGAGGAAGAACTGACCATAGCCGTGAGCTGGCTGTGGATCTTCTGATTGGTCAGTTTCATATTTCTGCGGATGTCTTTTAAGGCGGAGGAGGCATCATCACTGATCTCTTGCGGTGAAATAATACAGTGTCTGATATCCTTTAACAGGCCGTCCATCGGTACCAGAGACTCAAATACAGAATCCAGAGAATCGGCATCCGCCATATCATCCCGCTGTGCACCGTAGGCCAGTGCATTTTTTACTGCCTCCAAAAGACCGGCAATCTCCAGAAGTTCTCCGGCACTCAAAGTCCCTTTCATTTTCAGGCGTTTCAGAGAAGCCCCCAGATCATGTACTCCAAAAAATGAAATACTTCCCTGTTTATAAAGTCTGGTCAGGGCATCCTGTGTCTGTTCCTGGGCCAGGGATATTTCCGGTTCATCCGTCATCGGCTCTAATTTTTCACAGGCGGCTTTTCCAAGCTCTGTGGTGGCATACGCTTTAAGCCTTTCGATGACCTTGTCATATTCTAATGTATTTAAAACTTTTTGATTCATATTTTTCCCTCAGATTATTCAAAAACCATTATTTATAGAAGGTTTTCTTTTTTAGATTTAGAAAAAGTGTAGCATAAAATATGTGGCATGTAAACGAGCCAAACGGCAATTTTCCAGTGGATTTTCGGGACAGTTTATGTAATAATAGGGAAAGTAAAAGAGGTGCGGGCTCTAAGGCGGCCCTAGAAAGGTTAAATTATGAGATATATAAGTGAGCTGCATGAAGGAGATATGGTTTCGGAGGTATTTTTGTGCAAGACAAAGACATCCGGCACATCAAAATTTGGAAAGACCTATTATTCTCTTTCGCTCCAGGACAAAACCGGAATGATCGACGGAAAAGTATGGGAACTTAACAATGCCATCGGACATTTTGAGGCCATGGATTATATCATGGTGAAAGGGAAGGTCACAAACTTCCAGGGAAATAATCAGCTGAATATTGAAATGATCCGGAAGGCAGATGAAGGAGAATACCAGATTTCCGATTATATGCCATCCACAAAAAAAGATATCGATGAAATGTTTGATGAGCTTTTAACAATGATCCAGAGAATTCAGAACCCGTATTTAAAAGAACTTGCCATGAAGGTTTTCGTAGAAGATAAAGAGTTTGTAAAGAAGTTTAAGATTCATTCTGCTGCAAAAAGTGTACATCACGGATACATCGGCGGCCTGCTGGAGCACTCTGTCAGCGTGGCAAAGTTATGTGAACAGTATGCAGTTCTGTATCCGCAGTTAAACAGAGACCTGCTCGTCACAACGGCACTGTTCCATGATATCGGAAAGGCAGAGGAGCTCTCAGCATTTCCTGAAAATGATTATACAGACGAAGGCCAGTTAGTGGGACATATTGTCATGGGAACGATCAAGCTTTCCAAACTCATGGATGAGATCCCGGGATTCCCTGTAAAGCTTGCCAACGAAGTGAAACACTGTATTCTGTCCCATCACGGGGAACTGGAATTCGGTTCACCGAAAAAACCTGCATTGGCAGAAGCACTTGCACTGAGCCAGGCTGATAATCTGGATGCTAAGATGGAGACATTTGCAGAGGTGATCGAGAAGAAGCAGGAAGGCCAGGAATGGTCCGGTTTCCAGCGTTTGTTTGACACAAAGATCAGAGAATCATCCATTTAATTTTCATTCATGGATGATGAAATAAGAGGTGCCTATGGAATTTAAAAAGAATCAATTAGTGGAAGTGGAAATTGATGATATGGGCAATGAAGGAGAGGGCATCGGCCATGCAGACGGCTATGCCCTCTTTTTAAAAGATGCCGTCGCGGGGGACAAAGTCCTTGCCCGCATCATCAAGATAAAGAAAAATTATGGATTTGCAAGAGTAGAAAAACTGCTTGTTCCGTCTCCTGACCGTGTGGAGCCCAAATGTCCTTCCGCACGTCCGTGCGGCGGATGTACTCTCCAGCATCTGTCTTATGAAAAGCAGCTGGAGTATAAATTTAATAAGGTAAAAAACTGTCTGGAACGAATCGGCGGGATTGAAAATGCAGGCTCTTTCATGGAATCGATTTATGGAATGGACGAGCCGTATTATTATCGGAACAAAGCCCAGTTTCCTGTGGGACGGAACAAGGATGGAAAACTGATCACCGGGTTTTATGCGGGACGGACTCATTCTATTATTGACTGTACCCACTGTTCAATTCAGCATCCGGTCAATGAGGAGATTCTTAAAAAGGTTCTTGATTACATGGAGAGGAACCATGTGGAGCCTTATGACGAAAAAAATCATAGAGGATTGGTGCGCCATATCATGACCCGGGTTGGGTTTGTCACAGGGGAAATCATGGTATGTCTTGTGGTGAACGGCAGGAAGAAGGAGCTTCCGAATCTTTCTGAACTGGTGGAGTCTTTAAAAGAGGTTGAGGGTATGACCAGCATTTGTGTCAACAGCAACCGGGAGAGGACAAACCGGATTATGGGAAGTAAGGTAGAAGAGGTTTATGGACCTGCTTATATTTATGACTATATTGGGAATGTGAAGTATCAGATCGGGCCGCTGTCATTCTTTCAGGTGAATCCAAGGCAGACGAAGGTTCTGTATGAGAAGGCCCTGGAGTATGCCGGGCTCTGCGGGGATGAAACTGTGTGGGATCTTTACTGTGGGATCGGAACGATTTCTCTGTTCCTGGCACAGAAGGCAAAGCAGGTCTATGGGGTTGAGATTGTAAAGGAAGCCATTGAAGATGCCAGATTGAATGCCAGGATGAACCGTATGGATAATGTGAAGTTCTTTGTGGGGAAGGCGGAGGAAGTACTGCCACGAGAGTATGAGAAGAATGGGGTTTATGCGGATGTGATCGTTGTTGACCCGCCCCGGAAAGGGTGCGATAAGGCATTGCTCAATACTATGGTGAAGATGGGGCCGGAGAGGATTGTGTATGTCAGCTGTGATCCTGGGACATTGGCTCGGGATTTGAAGGTGCTGGGGGGAGAAGGATATGAAGTTCGGAAAGTGGCGGTTGTGGATCAGTTTGGGCATACGGTGCATGTGGAGACGGTTGTATTGATGTCAAAGGTGAATCCCAACAAGTAAATAAAATGTAGAAAACAAAGGACTTTCTCAAGGGCTATCGTTAAAAGGTGCATGAAGTCATTGGGGAAGTCCTTTTTTGATGCTTGAAAATAGTTAAGTGGGAATTGGTCAACTCGGTAGGGTTGACACTAGGGAATGGACAACAGAGATTTGAACCCCTTTAGGGTTCAAATTCTTTAATATAATGCTGCAAGAACGCAGCATAAAGCCATAAATATATTGCATTTATGCAGCAAATGTGTTATACTGTTTTACGAGGTGAAACTATGAGTGAGCTGGGTGATTATTTAAGAAATACAAGAAATGAGAGGGGTTTAAGCTTAAGCGAGGTGCATAAAAGAATAGGCATAACAAATTCTCGTCTTTGCAAAGCAGAAAATGGATCAGACAATATCTTGAGTGCTTTAGATTTAAAGAAATTATCTATGCTTTATGATGTACCAATAATTCCTATGTTTATAATGGCAGGCTTCCTTGATGTTTCAGATTTAGAAGAGTATCGATCAGGATTTAAGAATACATCTATGCTTGATTTGGATGAGAAGAATCACATACAAGATCAGATCGATTTTATCATAAAGAAGAAAGGATAGATTGTAATGATTTTTCATCTTGGAGAATTATTTTGCGGACCTGGCGGAATCGGATGGGGAGCTACACATGCAGATATAGGAAATGAGGAATTTGGTATTGTACATCAGTGGGCAAACGACCTTGATGAGTCAACGTGCCGCACATATACTAGAAATATATGCCCGGATGCACCAGAGAGCGTTTACTGTGAAGATGTTCATACACTTGATTTGACACAGCTTGGAGCCATTGATGCGCTTGCATTTGGTTTTCCTTGTAACGATTTTTCCCTTGTGGGTTCGAAACTTGGTTTTAAAGGAAAGTATGGACCATTATATACATATGGAATTGAAGTTCTGAAAATGTATCGTCCAATGTGGTTTCTTGCGGAAAATGTTGGTGGTTTGAGAAGCGCTAATGAAGGGAAGGCTTTTGATAAGATCTTATCAGATATGAAAGATGCAGGGTATCGAATTTATCCCAATTTATATAAGTTTGAAGAATATGGCATTCCACAGGCGAGACATAGAATTATCATTGTAGGTATCAGAGATGACCTTCCATATGAGTTTAAAGTTCCTGCACCTACGGGAGAACTGAGAACTTGCAGACAGGCAATTGAAGAACCTCCAATTCCAGCAGATGCATATAATAATGAGCCGACAAAGCAGTCCGAACAAGTTGTAAGAAGACTGAATTTGATTGGGCCGGGACAGAATGCGTGGGATGTGGATTTGCCGGATGATTTGAAGATTAACACGAAGACTAAAATTAGTACAATCTACAAAAGACTCGATCCTGAAAAGCCATCTTATACAGTGACTGGTTCAGGCGGAGGCGGAACACACATTTATCATTGGGAAGAGCCGAGGGCTTTAACAAACCGTGAAAGAGCTAGACTGCAGACATTCCCAGATAATTATATTTTCGAAGGTTCTAAGGAACAGGTAAGAAAACAGATTGGCATGGCGGTTCCGTGCGAAGGCGCAAAGATTATCTTCGAGGCAATTTTGAAGACATTTGCTGGAGAAGAGTACGAATATGTAGAGCCAAATATCAAGGATGAAGATTAAACAAAAAATACGGATGCAGAGTGTTATACCTGCATCCGTATTTTTTATTGTGTAATAGCATTATATAAATTCTCTAAATTTTCGTCCGCCACTTTTTTCTTTAACTGACATTCCCATATCACTAAAACTTTCCATCCCTGTTCAGATAGAATGCGATGGTTTTCAGTGTCTCGCTCAACATTCCTGTTGATTTTCTTAGTCCAGTATTCTTTATTGCTGGATGGCCATACGAAACGGCCGCAGTCGTGCATATGCCAGAAACAGCCGTTTACAAAGACAACCGTTTTATATTTTGGAAGTACGATATCCGGACACCCGGGAAGGCTTCGCACATTCTTTCTGTATCGAAGACCACGGGAAAACAGATACTTTCGAACGGTTTCTTCCGGCTTGGTATTTGTGCTTCGGATATGTGACATGTTTTTGCTGCGTACTTCCTTTGAATGCGTATCAGCCATGTCAATCCTCAATTACATCATAGTAAATAGCGCCTTCAGGCAGTTTTATATTTGGAACCCACAGTTTCTTTCCGCCCCAGCCCTTATTTCCTGTAACTTGATACATGGTAAGAACAACCTTGCGAGGGAAAGAGCCTCCAAGTTGCCAGTCATTTGGTGACAGCAAAGCACCTGTTCCTTGTGCAACATCTCTGTTTCTGCGAACAATGAGTATGCCCTGGGTTGTTGGATTCTCCGCAAGCATGGTGTCTATGATAGACATAAATGACGGAAGTTTAAAATCAGGGTCGGTTTCAATATGTGAGAGTACTTCTTTCATTAAGCGAAGACTCACCTGGTAATATGGCTCGTCATCGTCAAAAGAGGAGAGAAGGTCTGAAATCTGACTGATAGTATTGTTCTTTGGATTGAACGGATAATAATTGGTTCCGCCGGATATAGCGGCAACATGATCCGTATCCAGAACATTCTTTCTTGTAGGGTTAAGTCCTTCTGGGTAATAAATTTTAACATCATCAATGCCTTGCTCAACCTGTGAAATAATCGCATTGTTTGTAGCATTGATATCCGCAAACAATTTATACAATCTTTCATCAATATAGACCATCATCATACCTGGGTCACGATCATAGCCAAACATACGGCTGTGCTGCCACATGGTATCAGCCTGTGGTTTCTTAACGGTTCTTGTATAATAAATAGTCTGAAGACCAGGGAAGGTAACACCTCGTCCCAGTGTGTTTCCGCCAATAACGAAATTACATCCCGATGCATATTCCGAACTTTCTACATCAGTTTTTCCATTCATAACAAGAATTTTGATTTCATTATTATTCAAAAGTTCTGTTACCTTGTTCATGATTTCCGAAAAAGGAACAGCATTGGATTTGGTTGGAGTCAGCAGAGTGTGCTGTTTTCGTAATTCGGAAGCAAGGTCACCAGTTAAGTTTGCTTTGCACCAGTCAAGTTCGGCTTTGATGCTGTCTGCAAATTTCTGATGAACAGCTTGTTTAACGCTTGGATGAATCAGGCATGTAGAGGTTGTCCCTCCGGATGCTAATATTTGTGCAGATACAAGAAGATGTCTTATTACGACTTCTCTTTCTGGCTTATTCAAGTTATCCAGATATGTTACGCAATCCGGCTTTCCTGTTTTCGGAAAGAAGAAGTCACCACCAAGATAGCTCTTTCCTGGTTTGAAGTAGTGAGTGAAGAATGGATGCCATCCTGATTCACGGGTCTGAAGGAAAATAGACTGTGGTGTTCCTGTAACCTGGAGGTACAAGCTGCTTGCGGCACCATTGCGGATTGACTCCAGATACTTGTTTATGGAAGACTGACGATTCTTATTGACTAATGTATTCAGAGATGCTGCATCAGCCTCATCATCAACAATGAACAATGGGTTTCCGCGCATAAATCCAGTTGAGTTAAATATGTTAGCCCACAGCTTTAGGATTCGTGCATTTTTCTTTAATACAACGATAGTAGGGAGCATAAGGCTGTTGTCTGCAAATACTCGTGCATCATTTTCTCCGCAGATGCAGAATCCGTCTAAATCAGCTTTTACGCGGTCAAGAGTCTGCTGATGAAGAACGACATTATCTGTAGTAAGAAGAACGAAAACTGGAAAGCCGAGGTCAGTAGCTTTGCTCATTATTCCAAACATCTGTCCTGTTTTGCCGGACTGTACATTGCCAAGCAGTAAACCAATTTCGTGACTAGTGAAGGAGAAGTTTTTCAGATAATTATTTCCCACTTCCTCTGCAGTGTTGGATATTGATTCTGCAAGTCCAACATTTCCGCGTTCGATAATCTTATCAAGGTAATTCTTTAAATAAGGCATTATTCGTCATCTCCTTCCTGGTCCTCCGGTTTGAATGAAAGCATCCAAACATCAAGTGCAGTTCCATCCTCATCAAGAGCGGTCTGTCCAGTCTTTTTCAGATAAAGATTTTCACAGCCGTATTCCTGCAGGATTTCTTTTGTAATCATACCTTTACGGTCAGTGTCAAGCTGAGTATCATTTACAGGAGAAATAAGTCCGGCAGCGGCAAGTCGGCCTTTAAGCCAGCGTCCCATAATTAGTTCATCTCCAACGGCACTGAACTGCTTATTTCCATCACTTGTAGTATGAGCCTTAAACCAGTAGCCATCGTCTGTGATGATGAAGAATGGAACATTCTTTTCCGGATATCCATCAGTGCGGGTGATTTCTTTTGCAACTGTGAGCTGGGTTTCAAACCAGTCACGAGATTTTCTTTTGCTTCTTGGTGCGGCATAGCAAACATTTACATTAGATTTTGTGTAGTGTTTTCCGTCATCCATGTGTCGCTCATCAGCGGCAGGAACTTTTAGAGGAAGAAGGAAAGACGTATATGCCATGCATCGTTTATAGAATTCCACATTTGAAGGCGGAACCTCTGTAACGAGTTCAATGCCAGAGAGAGCAGTATTCTTTTCAAAAATAAGAGGCATATCAGTAATATCACCAATATTTGCAGAGCAGTTTGGCATTTTTAATCGGAGAACATGCTCTGATATTTCTTTGCATTCGTCAACTTCTGTTGTTAAAGATGATAATTCATACTGTCTGCGATTGGATGCTTCCATCTTCAGAACTCCCAAATTAGCAGATCCGATGATTGCCGCAAAAGGTTCTCCGTCTTTATAGAAGCAGTATACTTTGCCGTGATACTTAAAAGTACGAATTATGCGGACTTCACCGATTCCGTCTGCAATCCACTTCTTATTTAATTTGAGTGCCGCATGATAGGAACCTTCCGGCATGCCTTCTGTATAATACATTCCGATATTCAGACAAATATTTCTGATATTATATTTTTCAACAAGACTGTCCAGCTCATTCAGTGATGCACGGGATACATAGCCTACAGCAATTTCTATGCGGTCAGATTTTGAAAGCTGTTCTTCAAAGCAGTCTGCGATTGTCTGCTGATTATCCTCTGTTCCAAGTGGAAGGATATTTGAATATAGTAATTTCATGAGATACCTCCGTTAATCGTCTATTGTTTCCATAATGTCTTCCAGATGCACATTCAGTGCAACGCAAATTTTAAGAAGCACATCGGTTGTGATGTTCTCACATTTTCCAAGTTTCGCAACAGAAGCAGAGCTTATTCCGGCTGCTTCCTTTAAATCTTTTTTATTCATGTTTTTATCAATAAGCAGTTTCCATAGTTTGTTGTAGCTGATTCTCATTACAGCGGGGTCCTTTCTTAATCATCAAAGAGATCATCCGAAGCATCTTCTTTTTCAGTTTTCTCTTTTAACTTCTTATAATATTCCTTTACTTCCAGGAATTCACGTATTAGAGGAAACTCAGTGTCTTCCACGCATTCTCGAATTTCTCGATATTTATATGCGTATTTTCTTAGTTCATATATTTCAATTTCAATCATGAGTCCTGTATTATCGGGAGTACCAAAATAACAATCATATTGATATGGGAGCTGTTCTTCTGGGATCAGCATCGTATCATCTAATACAGACTCATCAATATCGGCAGGGTCTGGGTACTTAAGGAACCCATCGTCCTCTGCAAATTCGCTATATACTCTTACCCAATTTTGTGTGGGAAGATTATAGATTTGACTAGGCCATTCAACAGAGTCAATATCAAAAGCGTAATCCATATTTTTGAATCTTGTGATGGTCTTGTATAAAAATGACTGAGGACTTAAAAGATAACTGTCACCAATTTCGCCTTCTTCATAGTTCAAATATGGATACTGGTCTTCTAAGAATTCCCAATATTCCTCTTCACCTTTTTGAGAGTACCCGGTTAGGAGCTTATCCAAGAATGGCAGGAAAATGAAGCGTTCAACTTTATCGGGAATCATGTCATACATCATATCAAATGTTTTATCCGTATAATTACGGTTCTTCATTCCCTCAAAGAAGTTTCCGATTCGTGTCAGTTTGGCATCATATTCCGAAGAAAAATGAACTGCAGCAAAATACTCTTGGAATGATCTGTGTATAAAGTAATAGGTACTTCCTTCTCGATACATAATGCAGAGGTTGTCTGTGAGATCGAGAAGAAAATCATGAGGGGTAATTTCTTTGCTTTCGGCTGAACTTCCACGCAGGACCTTGGTCATATATGCGGTAAAAGAGCGCTCATCAAATTCCAATATCTCATCTCGATATGTTCTTGCACAGAATTCAGCAAAATACTTTGAGAACTCTTCAGGTGTCAGATTGGTATGAAGAGGTCTCTTAAATGATCCTTTTGAAGCATCATGCAGACGAGCCATTGTCTCATATGCCTTGCTGTAAAATACATGCATTTTTGCAGGCACTTCTCCAAACGCGGAATATGTCATCAGCATAATGGTCAGAAGCAGAGGATTGCTGGCAAATTCCCAGTGTGATGAATACAACTTGCTGTCCAATGCTTTCATGAAATTGTTCTTTGCAATGTCATCCCAAAACTCCAGCTTGCCTACAAGCTCTAATGCCTGTGGTTTTGTTAATGGCTTTATATCGAATACAGAGAATTTTGAGAAGGATACAAATGAGTCATAAATTGGACGGGAAGTCATGATAATCGTATTCCCATTGTATGACTTAATGAATGCCTCTAAATCCGACTGAAAAGATTCTCTGGCAGAAGACTGTATTTCATCGTATCCGTCAAGCAGAAGAACGAGTTCTTTGTTTTGCAGGGCTTCAATAATGGATTTTCTGGAAATCGCTGAATCATACTCGCAGACAGATTTCCAAATGAAATCAACGACATTGTCTGTTGTATCCTTATAATTCTTAAGCGATAAAAACAGAGGTGTGATGCCGGAGGTTTCAGAATTCTGTGCCGTGGATAGGAATAGGTGAG
>OBWG01001412.1_pt1 | contig 10155 bp, 11 predicted proteins | sample 1495221 | NCBI WGS metagenome assembly OBWG01 (sample SAMEA2580053, study PRJEB22360) | human gut metagenome | reverse complement strand
TTTTCCAATGCCGCCGATTCCTTCAATGATAATGTATTTGGATTCAGCCTCTAATTTTTCTATGGTAGCATTCTCAATGGTGATTTCCTGTTTGGTATCTTTTGTTCCAGAATTACGATACTTGTGATACTTAACATTGTTGCATACATAGAGCTCATAGAAAGGGTGAGGCTTTTCTGCATACAGCAGAGTTTTTTTAGTCGAATAGTATGACACTGCCTTGTCAAGGTAATTCTTGAATGGACTTACATAGTCATCATCATCTTGCTTAATTCCATCCATATAAAGAACACCATCTCGATATACAGCAAGATCTGGTACGATTGCATGTTCCGCATCCATAATAATAGGAGGCGTTGGTTTCTTTGCTGGTTTATTTTGAGCACCAGCTGCCTCTGTAATTATTTCTACAAATAAATCAGCCAACATTTCAGCTGCATTACAAGCATTGATATCCGGTATGTCAGCTGAAAATACATTGCTCAAGTTTCCAGCAACAGCATCGGGAAATTGATTAATGTAATCGCAAAATTCAATAGGATCAATGTATGCATTTATTTTTTGTGAAATTTTCTTGATTGATGTGTTGCCGTTGTAAAAACCTTTGTAGCTACTTTTCGCGTATTCATCAAGAATGGACTGACCTTCTTCTGTAACAATCGCTTCAAATATTGAGCGAGTAAATTTATCCGTACTTTCTCCCGCTCTGATGACGGAGGACAGTTTATGTATAAAATCTTTAAATTTCAATTTTTATCCCTCCATATCCGTGCCTATCCAAGCCTATCGGTGGCTGACCGGCTCTGCCAAGCAGATTTCCTATAATGGAATCAGTCTTACAGGACTAGGACGGTCAATAGAAAAACACAGTTAATATGTTTCCAGTATAGCACATAATTGTGAATTTTTCTACTGACAATGTACCTTGTAAATTCACGAATGCAGATTTTGCATTTGCAGAACTCGAAATACGGTTTTGTGAGATTGAAATGGAATACACTTCGTCAGAGCTTTCGCAATGTAATGATAGATTGACAAACGAACAAATGTTCGATATAATAAGATATCGCTACATTAGGATTAGGTCACGGAACAAGTGCAAAGGATAATGAAATTATAATGGTCGGTTTGACTTTCCCTTTGGCTGGCCTCTTACGGGAGGCGAATATAAATGCAGGAAGTGCATGTGGCTTGTCCATGTTGTAAAAATAAACGATTGTTTGACGCAGATCCAGAAGAAACAGTTGGAATCATCAAAATAAAATGTCCACTGTGTAAATCTGTGATAGCTGTTAGCTTTCGTAATCAGAGAGTTCGTACTGAGCGAATCGCCGCACGATAGTAGTCGTAGCGAGCAAGGTCTGACGAAGTATAGGTGTTAAGAGCACCTGTATTTTGTCAGGCCTTTTTTGTTGCTTTGAGAGGACTCAAACTGAAAAGACACTAACTTATATACTTCTCCATTTAGAAAAATTTCAGAACGATTTTTTCATGAAAAATGAAAACCAAATGGAGAAGTAATAGGTAAAGAAACATCTGACACCGAGATGAGGCTGCAAAGCATTTATAACTTCATCTGAGTGCCAGACACTCAAAACCTGTCTTAAGGTTCATCCCCTGATCAAGGATGCCCAGAGCCGAGAGACAGCAACAGATTAATAACAGTCAACCCACTGGGACGGTTGGCCATTTAAGAAGTGAGGATTCATTCTTATGGCCAATATTTATGGGAAGTTCCGTGTGGATTCTCACTTCGATTTCAGATCGAAGGAGGATCTACAATGGACAACTTACAGACAAAAAGTGAAAAGAAGTATTACATCCCTTTAGAGGTAAACGAAACATCAAAAGAATTCTTTATTGCAAACGGTTATAACTTATCGACCGATGCTGTGTGGACCAAGATTGGACATCGCACAGTTCGTGCCATCATGATTCCGGCAACGAAGGAACAGTACTTGGAATACATGAGACCTTTGTGGCGAGAGGACAAGCAGGGACAGAGAGCAAGCAAACAGGAAGATGAAAGCAAAATGCAGCCAGTGTCACTGGATCAGCTTTATGAGAGTACGGAATACGAAGTATCCGATGGAGTCGATTTGGAAGCCAACCTTATAAAGCAGGAGATGATTGCAGAACTTCATGCTGCACTTGATGAACTGGAAGAAATGGACCGTACGATTATGAAAATGTTCGGTGACGGTGCAACAGAGAAGCAGATTGCAGAAGCAGTTCATTTATCACAGAAGGGTGTCAATAAGAGGAAAAAGAGGGTTTTTGTTCGGCTTAAGACAAGACTGAAAGACTTTGAATAAGTGACATTCTGTCTGCTCATCACTTCCTATTCTGTGGTGAGCAGATTTTTTTCAAAAATTTTTATTGAAATGGTACTTAAACCAGAACCGGATGTCCTTTCACTGTCAGAGAGGCAGTAAAGCCACTCAGAAAGGACGGTGTCAAATATGACAATCAGATGCAGGACCTGCACTGAAAAGTGTGACAGCAATCAGCTTGATACAGAGCTTATCGATACGCTTGTTGCTATCAGTGTAGTGTCAAAAAGACTTGCTGAGAAATTGAATACACTCAGCAAACAGGAAAAAACCAGGGAAGGAGGAAATCCAAATGGGAAAGGTCAGCGAATTATCACAGTTTATCGAAGAACTGAACAGATGTGGTAACACACTTATCGGTATCTCCGAAGACCTGAAGAATCTCTTTAGTGGTTCGGAAGAAGCAGAGAAAACCGAGCCAAAGACTGAGGTTACTGAAGAAGCACCTGCGAAGGCACCTAAGAAGGAAAAACCACTTTCCTTGGAAGATGTAAGGGCAGTTATGGCAGATAAGTCTCGCAAGGGATATACGGCAGAGGTCAAAGCACTTCTTACCAAGCGTGGTGTCAGCAGACTTTCGGATGTGGATGCGAAGGAATATGCAGCACTTCTTGTTGAAATGGAGGTGATTGGAAATGCCGGATAAACACTCAGTACTTTCTGCTTCTTCCAGTTACAGGTGGCTTGCTTGCCCACCATCAGCACTTCTTTGTGCAAAGGAAAAGGACAAGCCTAGCGAATTTGCCTTGCAGGGAACGGATGCCCATACGCTCTGTGAACATAAGCTGAAAACAGCACTGGGGCAGCAGTCCAAAGATCCGACAGAGGATCTTACCTTCTTTGATGAAGAGATGGCAGACTGTAGCGATATGTACGCACAGTATGTGATGGAGCAGTTATCCGCAGCAAAAGAAAGATGCAGTGATCCAATTGTTCTTATCGAACAGCACTTGGATTTCTCACAGTGGGTGCCGGAGGGATTTGGTACCGGAGACTGCGTCATTGTAGCAGATGAAACGCTGACCGTAATAGATTTCAAATATGGGGTTGGCATTCTGGTAGAAGCAGAAAACAATCCGCAGATGATGTGCTACGCACTGGGAGCCTTATCTATCTTTGATGGGATTTACGACATCAAGGAGATTACGATGACAATCTTTCAGCCCAGAAGGGAACATGTCAGCACCTTTACGATTTCCAAGGAAGCATTGCTTTCCTGGGCAGAAGAAACACTTGCACCGACAGCAGAACTGGCGGCAAAGGGTGAGGGCGAATACAAAGCCGGAACTCATTGTCAGTTCTGCAAGGTCAAAGCTACCTGCAGAAAGAGAGCCGAATACAACCTGGAACTTGCTCGTTATGATTTTGAGATGCCTGCCAACTTAGAAGATGATGAAATAGAAGTAATTCTTGCAAAAGCAGACGAGATGGTATCCTGGGCAAACGACATCAAAGAATATGCTCTTCAGCAGGCAGTCAGCGGCAAGGAATGGAAAGACTGGAAATTGGTCGAAGGTCGTTCCAACCGTAAGTATGTAAACGATAAAGCCGTAGCAGAAAAGATTAAGAGTGCCGGATATGATCCGTATGAGAAAAAGGTCATCGGCATTACAGCTATGACAAAGATGCTCGGCAAAACCAAATTTGAGGAACTGCTCTCCGGTTTAATTGAGAAACCACAGGGCAAGCCAACCTTAGTACCAATGTCGGATAAGCGTCCGGCAATGAAAAATACAGCAATCAATGATTTTAAGGAGGACAACAAATATGTCAAACAATTATAAGAACCCAACGAAAGTAATCACAGGACCAAAAACAAGATGGAGCTATGCAAATGTATGGGATCCAAAGTCAATTAATGGCGGCACACCGAAGTACAGCGTGAGCCTTATCATTCCGAAGTCTGATGTGGCAACCGTAAAGAAAATCGAAGCTGCCATCCAGGCGGCATATGAGGAAGGCGAGTCTAAACTCAAAGGCAATGGCAAGTCTGTACCTTCCCTTAAGGTGTTGAAAACTCCGCTGAGAGATGGAGATTTGGAACGTCCGGATGATGCGGCTTATGCAGACAGCTACTTCATCAATGCTAATTCTGCATCTGCACCTGGCATCGTAGACGCTGACCGTCAGCCAATCTTAGAACGCTCTGAGGTTTACAGTGGTGTTTATGGACGTGCAAGCATCAACTTCTATGCTTTCAATTCCAACGGCAATAAAGGGATTGCCTGCGGTCTTAATAATCTGCAGAAGATTGCCGATGGAGAACCTCTTGGCGGCAAGTCCAGAGCGGAGGATGATTTTGCAGCAGATGACGATGATGATTTCTTATCTTAAGAAAGGGAAAGGTGACAATATATGGAAATAGCACAGGCAATTTTAGTAATCGTATTACTCGCAGTATGGTCATGCATCAGCATTTCATTTCTGATCACATCGATTCAGAACATGATTTATGACCGCAGACGTGAAAAGAGAGAGATTGAAAAGGATAAAAGAGATCTCGAATATCACGAGAAAAGAATGAACGATTATATGTAAAACGACGGAGGGGCGGCAGGAGCAATCTTGCTGCCTTGTTTTTTAGGATGGTGACAAAATGAAAAATATCAGTATTGATTTGGAAACATACAGTGATGTAGATCTTAAGAAGTGTGGTGTGTATAAGTATGTGCAGTCTCCGCATTTTGAAATATTACTGTTTGGATATTCGGCAGACGGAGGAGCCGTGCAGGTGGTTGAACTGGCACAGGGAGAAGCAATCCCAGATGAAATCATAGCTGCACTGACAGATGAGAATGTTACAAAGTGGGCATTCAACAGTCAGTTTGAACGAATCTGTCTGTCGGAGTATCTGAGAAGATATTACCCTAAGAAGTTTATCAGGTACAGTATTCAGGGAGATACCGTTGGGCATTATTTGTCTCCGGTTTCATGGAAATGTACGATGACCTCGTCTGCCTATATGGGACTGCCGTTGTCACTGGAAGGTGTCGGCAAGGTATTAGGATTGTCAGAACAGAAGCTGAAGGAAGGAAAGGAACTCATCCGATACTTCTGTGTTCCTTGTAAGCCAACGAAAGTAAACGGTGGAAGGACACGAAATCTTCCTCAGCATGATAAAGAGAAGTGGGATGCCTTTGTAAAATATAACATCCGTGATGTGGAGGTGGAATTGTCCATTCATGACAGATTATCGAAGTTCCCTGTACCAGATTTTGTTTGGGAGGAGTTCTGGCTTGACCAGGAGATTAATGACCGTGGGATTGCCCTTGATATGGCTGTTGCAGAAAATGCGATTGCATTTGACAAATGCTCGAAAGATAAGCTGATTGCCAAGATACAAAATTCGACAGGTATCGACAACCCAAACAGTGTCATGCAGATGAGAGCGTGGCTGTCAGAGAATGGCGTTGAAACAGACAGTCTTGATAAGAAAGCAGTAAAAGAACTAATTGGAAGTACTCCGGCACATATTCGTGAAGTCTTGGAAATCAGACAGCAGCTTGCCAAGTCTTCAGTGAAGAAATATCAGGCAATGGAGAATGCTGTATGTGAAGATCACAGGGCAAGAGGGATGTTTCGTTTTTATGGTGCAAACCGAAGTGGCCGATGGGCAGGGCGAATGATTCAGCTGCAGAATTTGCCACAGAACCATCTGCCGGACTTAAGGGAGGCAAGAGAACTTGTAAAGACCGGAAACTATGAGGCGATGGAGTTTTTGTATGATGATATTTCGGATACGTTATCACAGCTGATCCGTACTGCATTTGTACCAAGAGCAGGTATGAAATTTATCGTAGCTGACTTTTCTGCGATTGAAGCAAGGGTGCTTTCTTATCTTGCAAAGGAAGAATGGAGAAGTGAGGTATTCAAAAATAATGGAGATATCTACTGTGCATCCGCATCTGCGATGTTTGGAGTTCCGGTGGAAAAGCATGGTGTAAATGGGGAACTGAGACAAAAGGGTAAAATTGCAGAACTCGCCCTTGGATACGGAGGATCTGTAGGTGCATTGACTGCGATGGGTGCTATTGAGATGGGACTGACAGAAGAGGAACTGCAGCCGCTTGTAGATTCCTGGAGAAGTGCTAATCCGAATATTGTTCAGTTCTGGTGGGCAGTTGACAGATGTGTAAAAAAGACCATCAGAGAACATATGGATACGGAGACACACGGCATTCATTTTTATTACAAAAGCGGGATGCTGTTTATCGAACTTCCAAGCGGCAGAAGGCTTTCTTATGTGAAACCAAAGATGGGAATCAATCAGTTTGGAAGTGAGGCGGTAGTATATGAAGGAGTCGGAGGAACGAAGAAATGGGAGCAGATCGAAAGCTATGGTCCTAAATTTGTGGAAAACATTGTACAGGCAATCAGCAGAGATATTCTTGCCTATGCAATGAGAACCTTGTCTCACTGTTTTATCTGTGGTCATGTGCATGATGAGTTGATTATCGAATGCAGCAAGGATGTATCTCTCTCTGCTATTTGTGAGCAGATGGGAAGGACCTCGCCTTGGATTCCGGGACTTCTTCTTCGTGCAGACGGATACGAATGTGATTTTTATAAAAAAGATTGATATAGCGGTACTTAAAACGAGGGTTCATGTCCTTTCACTATCAGAGGGCATGGATCCTTAAATTTTTTCAAATGGAGGTAACGCTATGTTTTATGTGAAAGAGACAATGGGAGAAACTGTGGAAGTCAACATTGAAATCAATGACGAGAATGTATTCTGCAGATGCCCGCATTGTGGTTCTGAGGTACAGGTGGATTTGCAAGAAATCTTAAGTGACGGTGACAGTGATCTCTTTGGAACAGCAGTGCTGTGTGAAAACTGCACTAGAAGAATCATGGGAGGGGAAATGGATGGCAATCAATAAGTATAACAGCGAAGGCTATCATGATCCGACCACTTATGAAGCCTTGAAAACAGTAGAAAAAGAGGAAAGGGAAGCTAAGAGAGCTGCCAATTTGTACAAGCCGGATGAGTTCAGACCACTTGTATATATCTGCAGTCCGTATCGTGGGGATACGGAGAAGAATGCCGAAAAAGCAAGAAAGTATTCTCGTTTTGCGATTGAGAGTAAGGCAATCCCTATTGCTCCACATCTTTTGTATCCGCAGTTTATGGATGACAGCAATCCGGAAGAAAGATACTTGGCAACCCATACCATCAATTATGTATTGGTTGGAAAGTGCCAGGAGATGTGGGTGTTTGGAGATTACATCTCAGAAGGCATGGCTTGTGAGATAGCACTTGCTGAAAGACGCAGAATGAAAATCAGATATTTTACAGAAACGATGGAGGAGATTGTGAGATGAAGCTAACAATATTTACGGCAAACTGTGTGGGGAATCCTGCCAACGCACTGTACCCAAATAAATCAGAGATAGAAAACAAGGAAGATATGATGGCGGTCATTTCTCGTGACCATGTGTGTGCAGAATTCAAAAACTGCCATCGCTCTGTTGATGGTTTTCTGTCTTCTGATGTGGAGGTTATGGACTGTGATAATGATCATAGTGATGATCCAAAGGACTGGATTACTGCTGAGAAATATGAAGAACTCTTCCCAGATGTTTCATATATCTTAGTTCCAAGCAGAAATGATGGAAAGGTGAAGGGTAAGAGGTCTGCAAGACCGAGACATCATATTTACTTTCCTCATAGCAAGATCACATCTGCTGATGAGGTGGCAGGCATTAAGACAAGATTGCAGGAAATTGCACCATTTTTTGATGACAATGCACTTGATGCAGCAAGGTTTATCTTTGGTCATGCTCCGGCTGATATTGTTTGGCATGAAGGAAGCAGAACCATTGAGGAGTTCTTGGATGAGATGGATTTTACAGAATATGACCGTGCTTCGCAGGGCATTGCTGAAGGTTCCAGGAACAGCACCATGAGTCATATTGCCGGAAGACTGATTAAACGATACGGCAATACAGAAAAGGCACATGATATTTATCTGGAAAAGGCACAGCTTTGCAATCCTCCTTTGGAAGACAGTGAACTTGCTCTGATTTGGAGCAGTGCTGTGAAGTTCGGAAAGAAGGTGCAGTCACAGGTTGGATATGTATCACCGGAAGAGTTCAATAAAGGATTTAGCCTGAAACCGGATGATTACTCGGATATTGGACAAGCGAAGGTGCTGTCTCGTGAATACGCGGGGGAACTTGCATTCACGGACTCCACAGATTATATGCGATATGATGGTACGCATTGGACAGAGTCAAAGCAGATGGCTGTGGGAGCATGTGAGGAGTTTTTGGATGAACAGTTAAAAGAAGCAACAGCAGCGGTAGAAAAAGCAAAGAAAATACTCCTTGATTCGGGTGTCGATAAAGAGGCTGTTATGGCAGGTGGAAAAGCACTGGAAAAAGCCATTGATGAAGGAAGCGAAAAAGCGTTCAAGGAATTTGTAATGGCATCAAAATATTATGCCTTTGTTATGAAGCGAAGAGATATGAAGTACGTAACCTCTGCACTACAAGCAGCAAAGCCAATGCTCCTTAAGAAAATCACGGATTTTGACAGCCAGGAGTTCCTTTTAAATGCTCCCGATGCTACTTATGATTTGCAGGATGGAAGTAGTAAGGAACATGAGGCAGAAGATTTGATTACAAAGATAACTGCAGTTTCTCCAAGTGATGAAGGCATGGATTTATGGGTTAAGGCACTGGACAGTTTCTTCTGCAGTGATAAGGAACTCATTGATTATGTGCAGCAGATTGTAGGACTTTCTGCAATCGGAAAGGTTTATGTTGAGGCACTCGTCATTGCATATGGAGAAGGAAGTAACGGAAAGAGCACCTTCTGGAATACCATTGCCAGAGTGCTTGGAACATATAGCGGAACGATTTCTGCGGATGCTTTGACTGTAGGATGCAAGCGTAATGTTAAGCCGGAGATGGCAGAATTGAAAGGAAAAAGACTGGTCATTGCTGCCGAGCTGGAAGAGGGCATGAGACTGAACACGTCCATCGTAAAACAGTTGTGTTCCACCGATGAAGTATCTGCAGAAAAGAAATACAAGGATCCGTTTAAATATGTGCCGACACATACCCTCGTCTTATATACCAATCATCTCCCTAAAGTGGGAGCCAACGATGATGGTATATGGAGAAGGCTTATTGTGATACCTTTTAATGCAAAAATCACGGGCAACAGCGATAGAAAGAATTATGCTGATTATCTTTTTGAGAATGCGGGCGGTGCTGTGCTTTCGTGGATTATTGGTGGAGCTGCGAAAGCCATCAAAAACAAGTACAAGCTGAAAACTCCGAAGGTAGTGGAAGATGCCATCAATAAATACCGTGAGAATAATGACTGGTTTTCTGCGTTTGTTGAGGAATGCTGTGAGGTAGATGCTGTTTATACGCAAAAGTCGGGCGAATTCTACCAGGAGTATCGTTCTCACTGTGCAAGGACAGGGGAATACACAAGAAGTACCACTGATTTTTATACGGCGCTTGAGAATGCGGGATTTGAGAGAAGGAGAGCAAAGTCGGGGATTACAGTGTATGGAATACGCTTAAAATCGGACTTTCTTGATGAATAATTCATAAAAGGTGCAGGTCTGTGAATGTCTATATATAAAACCCCTTTAGGGCAGATTTTTTCTAAAAAATCACTCTATATAAAGTTTATGAAATGATATTCATAGACCTTCACTATTAAGCATTTGGACAATATGAAGTGACCTCACATTTGTAACAACGTGGATTTACCTGTATACTGAGTTTTGGAAAAAACAATGGTAACAGGGATTACCGCAATAATCTCTCGGAATCCTGAGTGATTATGGCTAGCATAGCT
>OBWG01001404.1_pt1 | contig 10247 bp, 8 predicted proteins | sample 1495221 | NCBI WGS metagenome assembly OBWG01 (sample SAMEA2580053, study PRJEB22360) | human gut metagenome | reverse complement strand
AAACCTGGGGGTTGCAGCGGTTTCTTCTTAATCAACTGTCAAAGATGGGATTATAAGAAAACACAAAGACTAAGGCAAGCACGTTTTCGTATATTAAGCAGAGACCTGGCATTCAGAACTCTGTTGTCACATAATATTTATCCATGTAATCATCTCCCCCTGCCTCCGATTATTCCACAGAAAATAAGGGACCGCTTTGAGCTGAGTATATTCTTTATGAACCTCCGCTGTCTCATACAGCTCTTTCTGGACTCGGCCACAGTATCTCACCGCCGAAAACGACAGTGAATAATATCCCCCAAGATCCTCCTCCCATTTTTCCTGTAAACTTCGTTCTACGTCCGCCCTATATTCATGCAGATGCGGCCCATTATCAATCTCTTCCAGACAGTATACAAGTGGACCTCTGACAATGGCCGCTTTCCCTGCATTATAGTATATCCTTTCGTCTGCCTGCATAAAGCGGGGTTCCATCCCCATCTCCAATTCCAGAATATCCCCCTTTTTCCATACATGCTTCACGATGAGATACCCCTTTTCCGTCACAAAATCCTTTAAGCTCTTTCTCTCCCCATTGATCGTCAGGGTACAGCCAGCGCTCCAGGCCGGTATTCTGAAACCCAGCTCTGCACAGAGATCTTCGGCCTCACGGAATTGGATTTTTACGTTTCCTTTCCATGGAAAGTCAGACTCAAGTGTCAGGTTTACACGTCCTGTTTCCAGTTCCGTCTCCAATTCACTTCCGATATACTGGTGAATATAAATCCGCCTGCCGGATACCGAATAAATGAGGTTTTGTACATCCGTAACCGTCCTGGCAATATTAGGCGGACAGCAGGCGCAGGAATACCATTCCTGCCTCACGGTCTTAATATGATTTCGCTCCGGGCTGGCATCACAGATTTCCGGTACCGCTTCCATAGGATTTACGTAGAAAAAATGCCTGCCATCTAAAGACATACCTGCCAGAACCGTATTATAAAGTGCTCTCTCTATCACATCAGCATAGCGGGAATCCGGTTCCGCCCTAAGCATTTCCATGGAAAAGCGGATCAGCCCTACTGATGCACACGTTTCGCTGTAATTTGTATCATTCGGCAGATCGTAAGCCCTGGTAAAGGCTTCCCCGGAAGGCGTCGCCCCGATGCTCCCGTTGATATACATCTGCTTTTCCACAATATTGTTCCAGAGCTCTCTGCAGGCACCAAACAGTTCCTCGTCGTTACATAAAACTGCCGCCTTTGCCATAGCCGTGTACATATATACGGCCCTTACCGCATGGCCTACCGCTTCCTTCTGACTGCGAACCGGGGCATGAAATTGATTGTAACAGGAATAGGGATACTGATTATAATACCGGTTCGGCTCTTCTACCGGACCTCCGGTCCAATGGCTGATCCGTCCCCTCTCTTCGAACTCCTCTTCAAAATAGGAATTCCGTCCCCTCTCATCTAAAAAGTACGAGGCCAGCTTTAAATATCGCGGTTCCTCTGTCCACTCATACAGCCTGATAAGCCCCAGTTCAATCTCCTGATGACCCGGATAGCCGTGTTTTTTTCCCTCTTCCCGGCCAAAGACCCGATCAATGCAGTCTGCCAGTCTGCACGCGGTCTGAAGCAGCGCAGTCTTTCCCGTACCTTTCGCGTAAGCGACAGCCGCTTCCATCAAATGGCCTGCGCAGTACAATTCGTGACATTCCAACAGATTTGTCCACTTTTTTTCCGGTTCTTTTAATTGAAAATATGTATTCAGATACCCATCCGGCTGCTGTGCCTTCTCGATATAACCGATAATTTCATCCGCCTTACTCTCCAAATCCAGATCCTTCTGATATTGCAGGACATTCCCGACGGCCTCCAGCCATTTATATAAATCGCTGTCCTGAAAAACAAAACCGGAAAATTCTCCATCAGCAGCACCCGCTGCAATTTTAAAATTTCTCACAGCATGGCTGGGCTCGGCACAGACGATCTGATCCGTTAAAACTCCCCACTGATATGGAATCAGACAGTCCTTGACCAGATCCAGATACCGTCTCCAGAACACTGATTTTATACTCGTATCACGCATTGCCTTTCTCCCTCCGTTCACGTTCTAATGTATCGCTGTATTCTCTTGGTGTACAACCTTCATATTTTTTAAATACAGAAATGAAATAACTGTTATTTTGAAATCCTGTCATGTCAGCAACCTCACTTCCCTTAAAACCGCCAATCGAGAGCAGCAGCTTTGCCTTCTCCAAACGGTACTCTGTAAGATACTGGACAAAAGATTTTCCAACCTCTTTTTTAAACAGTTCAGAAAAGTAATTTTTATTAAGGAACACAACTTCGCTGATGGATTCCAGTGAAATATCTTCATGGTAATGATCTTCAATATAATTCAGTGCCTTTCGTATCACCCGGCTGTATCCGCTTTCATCCACCGGCATCTCAGCAGCAACAAACTCGGCCTTCAGTTTGCGAATCTCCGTCTCCATGCGTTTCATCTTCTGACGGTGTTTCTGTTTCTGAAGCCACTCCGCCTTCACACTTTTAAGAAGCTGATACATTTCTTCCGGCTGCACCGGCTTTAAAATATACCCCCTCGCTCCATTTTCAATAGCAGCCTTTGCATATTCAAAATCGGTATAGGCGCTGACAAAAATGCAGATAATACCAGGATTGATCTGATTTAATTCCTCTAACAGATGAATTCCGTCGAGTCCCGGCATCCGTATGTCTGAAATCAGGAGATCCGGTTTTAAGCTTTGGCACAGCTTCATCGCCTCTTCTCCTCCACCGGCCTGGCCGGCAATTTCAATTCCCAGATGAAACGATTTGATCAAATCAATTAACAGGTAGCGGACATTTTCTTCATCGTCTGCGATTATTACCTTAAATTCCCCCATTAGCCTCCTCCTTATCTGCGCAAATACGAAAAGAGACACTTGTCCCCTGCTCCGGAACACTCGTGATTTTTAGACAGCTTTCTTCCCCATATCCCAGATAAAGCCGCTTATTTACATTTTTTAAGCCGATGCTGTCTCTGTTTTCCCCCGTTTTTTTCATGGATGCGCCGTCTGCCCTGGCGTATTCGCAGATATCATCCGTAAGCATCCGGAGCCTTTCCGGAGCAATTCCAATTCCGTTATCCTTTACTTCCACATATAGCCTGTCTTCCTCCACCGTACCGGTTATCATAATCCACCGTACCCCGTCTCTCAATTCCAGACCATGTATGAATGCATTTTCAACGAGAGGCTGGATCAGAAGACGCGACATCTTACAGGACAACGCCTCCGGAGCCACCCGGTAAAGCACTTCCACAGAACGTTCAAAGCGGTATTCCTGAATCCTGATATAATTTTTTACGTAAGCCAGCTCCTCCTCAAAGGTTACTTTTTCCTGGTTTTCATTTAGTATGTACCGGTACATCATAGCCAGCGCCTCTGCAATATTCTCGATATCACTGCTGTGCTTCTGAATTGCAAGGCTTCTGATCAGTTCAAAGGAATTAGCAAGAAAATGAGGATTAATCTGTGCCTGTAAGGCCAAAAGCTTTGCATTAATATTCTCTGTTCTGATTTCCGTCATTTTCGTCATCATGTCATCCATTTTTGCAATCATTGAGTTATATCCCTGTTCCAGAATGCGTATTTCTTCAAATTTACTGATCGTATGAATCTCAATCAATTCACCTGTCTCCAGTCTCTTCATCCTCTTAGTCAGCTTCTGCAAAGGGCCTGTTAAGTAACCGGAATACTTATAGACACTGAGAATGGACAAGGGTATCATGATAAACAGGAGAATGATCGATGACATTAAGTTATCCTTCAGGCTTTTCCGCGCAAATGCATTGCTGTATCGGACCCGAAGCTGCCAGCCATTGTTTAACGGATAGACCAGATCATGATCCTGCCCCTTCTCCTTATATGACTGATCCGGAAACCAGAATAATGAGCCGTCCTGGGCCGTGATATAAGCCAGGCAATATGGATTACCATTAATCAGCCCAAGCAGTTCTTCCAGATAAGAAGTTCTCATATCGATCTGGAGAACTCCCCTCTTCTCTCTCCCCCTGTTAATCCGGTAAACGTTTTTCAAATATGAAAATACGGAAACGATATCCCCATCCATCTGGTATTCCGGGATGAACGGGGACGCGTAACAGTCATCCTTCCTCTCACTCTCTAACTGGCACAGCGTCCGGTTTTCTCTAAACAGATCACGATTGATATACGAATCCGTAGTATACAGCTTTCCATAGTTATCCAGCCAGTAAATATTCGTAACAAATGGAACTGCGCGCCGGAATGTCTGAAACTGGTTTTCCGTATTTTTTAAAAATTCAATACTCTCCCGGGTCCAGCCACGGCTGTTTCTATCGTATTCCGCTGACTGTGTCAGACTGTCTACAATCTGGTACTGAAGCACATCCAGCTGATTCAACATATAGTTTAAACTGTTTCTGGCCTGCTCCGACATGGTCATAATCTCTTCCTGATTCTGCCGGATGGTATAATGGTAAATCTGATACAGATGAAGGCCGCTTATGCAGACCGTTACCAGTAAAATCATGATGAGATTTAACCGGATCATATCGGATTTTATTGTTTTCTGCACAGTATGGCCCCCTTCCAAAAAATACTGATTTTAAAGTTCCCAAAGCTCATCCCGGTCTAAGAAAGCTGCCCCAATTTGTTCTATCACGAGACTTTCCCCCTCAGGCAAATACTTTGCACCATTATACCACATCATCCATCCCTTTCCTACTCTCATCACGTACGGCTTATACACTGCTTTTTCATCAAAACCGCCTGTATCGGGAGCTATGAGAGGATTTTTTGGATATCTTTCCCAGCACGTAATTCCATCCTTCGATCTGGCCAGTCCGATTGCGGCACGATCCACGTGGATAAAGCCTATGTAGAACATATAATAATAATCCTTCCATTTGAGGACATGGCAGGCCGCCGTTTTCTCCCTCTCCCACGGCTCTTCACTTTTTTGCATGACTGGATTTATTTCCGCCTTTTTCCACAGTCTCCCATCCTGGCTTTCCGCGTATCCGATTGCATCCGGCTCATGATTACCGCCTCCGCTGTACCACATCTTATAAAGCCTGCTCTCCTCCTCATAAATAACGTGAGGACACATAATGGAGTTCTGCTCCCATGGCTGGTCCGGAACCATAACCGGAGAAGTAAAGCGGTCCCAGTGGATGCCATCCCGGCTTACCGCATATCCGATGCAGGAACGACCTTCATTGGTATATGGTTTCATCTGTCCGGAATACCACATCTCATAGACGCCATCCTTCTTTATCACACTCGGACGGTTTAATTCATCCGCATCCCACTCTGATTCCGGATTCGGCCGCAGCACCTCTATAGGAGGCGTCCAGGACAGCCCATCCTTACTCTCGCTGTATGCGATACATTCATGGGGCCGCCAGGAAAACCACATTTTAAATATTCCATCTTCTCTCAAAACAGACAGATCAAAGCAAGTCCCATATTCTCCGCCTAAAACCGGATTATTCCCGTATTTTTTCCATCCGTCTTTCGTTCCATAGGAATACAGCGCCAGATTTTCCGGCGTGTCCCAGAAAAACCGATCCTCATATTTTGTTACAAAATATCCCTGTTTTGCCAGTTCTTCATCATACTGCTGCATAATATTCTCCTCTCTCATCACACACGCCTCATTTTAACCCTTTAAGGACCCCGCTGTCATACCCTTAACAATCTGTTTTTGAAACAGAGCATAGCAGATGATGACCGGAATCACCATGATCATAACCGTAGCCGTTATCAGCCCATAGTCAGCGGCATACTGTGACCGCATGTTATAACACACCTGATTTAATGTGATTAAATTCTGTTTTGAAACGATCAGGAGGCTTAAAAACAGATCATTCCAACAGTTTATTAAAACAAACGTTCCGACCGTAGCCAAACCGGCTTTGGAAAGCGGCAGCATAATTTTGACAAAAGTCTGCAGCCGGTTGCAGCCATCGATTCTGGCGGCATCCTCCAGCTCGTCGGGCAACCCTTCCATAAAAGGAACCAGTATAAATATGCTGAAAGCCAGGTTTGTAACAATAAAAGCCAGAATAATGCCTGCTCTGGTATTTAAAATCCTCACGCTCCGAAAGATTAAGATAAAGGGAATAATAATTGCATTAATCGGTATCATGATTCCCAGAGAATAGTAATTATATAAGCCTCTGTTTTTCCAGACCTTCGCAATAATATAAGCACTCATGGCACTTAAGATCATAACGACTGCGACAGCAGCAACCGCATAAAGAATACTGTTCAGTAAATGAACCGGTATGTCCGCCGCCTGCCAGCTCTCGGCATAATTTTCCCATTCCGGATTTTTCGGCAGTCCAAAAGGGGAACCGTAGATTTCCTCACTCGACTTCAAAGAACATATCCCAATCCAAAATAACGGATACAGCGTCAGGACCGCCATAAATATAAGCACTGCATATCGCAGAACCGAAAGAGGCTTCCATCTTTTTTTCATAAAACCGCCCTAATCCTTTCTATTTAAAAATGCAAAAACACCGTTTACCAAAAACGTGACCGCAAGTGCCAGCACCAGCATGCAGACGGCTACCGCAGTACCTCTTCCGATGGAGGAATCCACAAAAGCCTCTTTATACATATAGATAGATAGAAATGTACTTTCCGCTCCCGGCCCGCCCTGAGTCATCAGATACGGAATATCGAAGGTCTTAATCGCCCCGGTCAGGCAAATGACCAGGCATACCTGTATCATCCCTTTGATATTAGGAATAACAATATGAAAAAATATATCTGTGGAATTCGCTCCGTCTATGTAAGCGCTCTCGATAATTTCTCTTGGTATTGACTGCATACCAGCCAGTAAAATAATAAAATGATATCCGATATACTGCCATATTCCAGGCATAATAACAGAAAACAGAACAACTCCCGGATCTGTCAGCCAGTTCTTAATCCATCCTTTTAACCCTACAGCCTCAAAAAATGCATTGACAGGTCCGAAGGAGGGATTAAAAAACAGAGAAAACATGAGACCGATTACGGTAGCGGATATGACAACCGGTACAAAATAGACGGACTGAAAAAAATGAAAGCCGCGCGTCGTACGGTAGACAAGATAGGCCAGTACGAGAGCCAGGGGAAGCTGGATGCAGACGCCGGCTGCCATGCTTTTTACCGTATTTAAGATTACTTTTATAAAATACCGGTCGTTGGTAAACAAATCCACAAAATTTTTCACGCCTACGAATTTTGCAGTTGTTATTCCATCCCATTTCAAAACAGAAAAGTAGAGTGATGCAAACATAGGCAGTATTAAGAAGACCGTGTACAGGATAAACGACGGGAGATGAAAACTGATGGAAAAAATCCATTTCCCCCTTTTTGCCCTACTTCTGTTACTGTTCTTCTGAACCATAGTACCCCCTTTCCCATGTGGTCCGGGAAACCATACATGGAATGGATTCCCGGACGCTCTCATGATCACTCTTCCTTCGCCGCAGCGAGTGACTTGTCTATATTTTCAATTACCTGATCCGGTGTACTGATTCCGGCCATCAGCTCGTCAATCCCATCTGCGAAATCAGTCCAGCACTCTGTCTTAGGACACGCCTGAGGCAGATTCGGACACGAATCTTTCCCTTTCGCAAAATCGATTACCTCTGCAAGCTTCGCTTTTGATACCTTGGAAGCATCTACGTCAATATCCAGCCTGGAGGGGATTCCGCCGCCGCTGTAAAGGGTCAGTTCCTGAATTTCTTTGGAATAAAGATAGTCTACCAGTGTAATAATTGCCTCTCTCTTTGCCGGATCATCCCATGCATTTCTCGAAATTACATACCCCATATCTCCGCCGGATCTGGCAAAATTAGTCGTATCTCTCGTTCCTCCCGGCATAATTGGAGCTGGGATTATCACGGTTTTATCAGCCATTTCCTGTGACATATTGGAAAGCTGCCAGGTCCAGGCGTAAATCATCGCCGCCTTCCCTTCATTATACATTGCAAAATGCTGGTTCCAGTCACCGATGGAGATCGTATCAGACGGGAAAAGACGATTTTCCCGCATCGTTTCGATTATCTCAAGCGTCTTTCTGATATTTGGCGTGTCAACCGTATATTCCTCGTTAATTGTCCGGAAATCTTCTTCGCAGTTTGGCATCTGGCCTAAGATTTCCGCCACAAATTCGTGAGCCGGATTACCGCCCTTCGATCCCATTGCAAACGGGACAATCCCATTTTCATTAAATACTTTGCCGGCTTCGATCATATCGTCAAGGGTTTCCGGCAGTTTCAGCTGATATTGATCAAACAGTTCCTGATTGCAGAACCACACTCCATATTCCAGGCCCCCGGTAATGGTGGCCAGAGTTCCGCCAGCCGACGTGCGTGCAAACGACTCCTGCGGAAATAAATCCCGCTTAATCTGGGCTGAGGCATCCAGATACTCATCAAAAGGAATAATCACATCCGCATCCAGCAGCATGGCTGAATTGCCTCCGCTTCCCCAATAAAGAAACACGTCAGGAACTGTATTGCTGGCCACATCCGTCTTGATTTTAGCCTTCAGTTCATCGCCCAGAATATTTTCATGTTCCAGTGTAAATTCCGATTTATGGGCTTCGGCGAATTCCGCAACCGCATCGTAAACCGGCTTTGTCTTTGGATCTGATGGCGTTTGCCAGCTTACAAGGCGAATATTCGGTATACTGCCGGACGGCTTCTCCGGCGCTTTTTCCGATGCCTGCTGCGTTTGTGCAGCCTCGCTTCCCACTGATTCCGCCGCTGTCTCCGTCTTCTGACTGGTACTGCACCCGGTCAGTAAGTTACCTGCCATCGCTGCGCATAAAATAATTCCTGCTGCTCTTTTCCTATATTTCATCATCGTATTCTCCTCCTTAAAATGCGGTATAGCCCCCATCAATTACAAAATCAGAACCAGTAACAAAACTGGAGGTATCTCCAGCCAGGTAAACAATCAGTCCCTGAATCTCATCCGCGCTTCCAAAGCGGCGCAGCGGCGTCCACTGCTCAAAATTAGAAGTTCCAATCTCCTCAGGCTTTAACGGTTCGTCGCTCCAGGTTCTGATATATCCCGGGCTGATTGTATTCACGCGGATTTTATGTCTGGCCCACTCGATCGCCAGACTCTTCCCCAGCATAATCACGCCTGCTTTTGAAGAATTATATGCACACTGGCACTGCGGAATATTGGCAATATGGCCCGACATGGAAGCGGTCAATATGATGGAACCCGGAATACCTCCCTGTATCATGGCTTTTCCCGCCGCTCTTGCGGTAATAAAAGCCCCTGTCAAATTGACCCGGATCACCCGTTCAAATTCTTCTAACGGCATATCTTCTGCCGGAATGTCCTGAAAAGTCCCTGCATTGCAGAAACAGATATCCAGCTTTCCCCATTCTCCGGTGACTCTTTCTATTGCTTCATTGATCTGTTTTTCATCCGTAATATCTGCAATCATGGGGATAGATTTCCTGCCCATCGCCTGTATTTCATCTGCAGTATGAAAAACCGTATCTTTTAAGTCGATGACTGCTACATCAGCTCCTGCCTCTGCCAGCGCCAGCGCGCAGGCTTTTCCAATCCCATGGGCAGCCCCTGTTACGACAGCTGTTTTGGATTTTAAACTCATTCTGTCAAATACCATTTTCTGTCCCTCCAAATTGATCCCGAATATACTGTATCCCCTCTGCCGCCAGTTTTAACCGTCCTTCCATGGAAAGGTCCTCAGCCAGATCTCTCCACATTCTCATATTATGTCCCTGCTCACCGCCGGTCTTATAAAATGATTCAACGATAACTGCCTTATCGTAACCGATATCCTCAAGCGCCTGTCCGACCTCTCTCCACGGAATTCTATCCGTATGGAACGGCACTTTCCGGTTCGGCTCACTCACATGAAAATGACCGATATATCCTTTGGCGCTCCTGATTGCCTCCGGGATATTATCTTCCTCTATATTCATATGGAAACAATCGAGAAGCAGTTTGCAGTTGGGACTTCCCACCGCCTTGCAGACCGCCATACCCTCTGCGGCCGTATTCATGAGATAATGCTCAAAACGGTTTACTATTTCCAGATTCACAGTCACTCCGTTATTTTCAGCCGTTTTCATCACTTTCCTTAAACTGTTTATGCAATTTTCCGTCTTCCTCTTTTTCTCATCCGGTTCAATGATATGATCTGAATAGTCGGCAGGCCAGTTGGAAT
>OBWG01001399.1_pt1 | contig 10315 bp, 8 predicted proteins | sample 1495221 | NCBI WGS metagenome assembly OBWG01 (sample SAMEA2580053, study PRJEB22360) | human gut metagenome | reverse complement strand
TATAAATTTTATTAACATAAATTATACTATACAGAGCTTAATAAAAACAACAAAGGATGAAAAATTCTTCATTTATCATTTATTTGATATAATAAAAGCTATGAAAACAGCAACGATAATCGACTTGATTGTAGATTCTGATGTACATACACAGTCTATGAATCATATTATAAAACAACAACATATTTCTCAGCGCATGAGGCGGCGTCTACGAAACGAGGGCATCATAACCGTTAATGATGAGCCCGCCACTTGGAATACTCTAGTTCACGGTGGCGATCATCTTGTCATGAAGTTAACGCCAGAACAGGAATTCAGCCTCAGTCCTATGGAGCTAGATATCATCTATGAAGACGAGCATATCTTGGTCATAAACAAAGCAGCTGGTGTTCTTATGCATCCCACCTCGACCGTGCGAGATCATACACTGGCTAACGGAGTGCTATATTACTACCAAGAAACTCATCAGCATTATGATTTCCATCCGGTACACCGATTAGATAAGGATACATCTGGTATTGTCATCATCGCTAAGACTTCAGTAGTGCAACATGCATTTGATAAAAAGCATATACACTTCCATAAATCTTACGATGCTATCGTTGAGGGAAAACTTCCCGCTGTACCTTTAACCATTAATTGGCCTATAGGGCGTAAACCAGGCAGTATCATTGAGCGCTATTGTACTAATGAAGGAAAGCCTGCTCGCACCGATATAACCGTTATTAGCCATAATACTAGACCTATAGTTGATAAAAGTCCTATTATCGATAGTAATACTATTATCGGTAGTAACAATATGACTGATGGGAATTGTGAGATGCACTTCACTCACGTGCAATGCTTATTACACACAGGGCGCACTCATCAGATTCGGGTTCATGTATCTCAATTAGGCTATCCCCTTGTGGGAGATGACTTATATGGGGGCCATTTAGATTATATCCAACGTCAAGCACTACACGCAGCACGCGTCAGCTTTCACCATCCAATGACAAATGAATGGCTCGAGCTAAGTGCAGACATGCCACAGGATATGAAAAATCTAATACAGTAATTCATAAACCAATCAACAAATCAATAGAAATCTACCCACGTGGGTCATTAAGCAGCGGCTAATTTTATGCATAAGTTATACAAAAAATATTGGCCCTTTATAGTGTTTCTTGATATACTTAATTTGATTGATATATGATTGCAATAACACTAGTATTTCATCTAGTTTTTAGTTGCTCAAAATACTGCAGTCACAGTATTAATAACAGATATGACAGGCCCTAGGGCCAAGGAGGACAACATGCCATTAGTTACTACTACAGAAATGTTTAAAAAAGCCTACGAAGGTGGCTACGCTATCGGCGCTTTCAACGTAAACAATATGGAAATCGTTCAAGGTATCGTAGACGCTGCTAAAGAGGAACAATCCCCTCTTATCTTGCAAGTATCTGCAGGCGCTCGTAAATATGCGAAACATATTTACCTTGTTAAACTTGTGGAAGCAGCTCTTGAAGACAGCAATTTGCCAATCGCGCTTCACCTTGACCACGGCGATTCCTTCGAAATTTGTAAAGACTGTGTAGACGGCGGTTTCACTTCCGTAATGATCGACGCTTCTCACCATGACTTCGACGAAAACGTACGCATTACAAAACAAGTTGTTGAATATGCACACGCTCACGGCGTAGTAGTAGAAGCAGAATTGGGCCGTTTAGCTGGCGTTGAAGATGATGTAAACGTATCTGATGCGGATGCACGCTTCACTGATCCAGAACAAGCTGCTGAATTCGTTCGCCTTACAGGCGTAGACTCCTTAGCAATCGCTATCGGTACTAGCCATGGTGCTTACAAATTCAAAGGCGACCCTTACCTTGACTTCGATCGTTTGAAAAAAGTGGGCGAATTATTGCCTAACTTCCCAATCGTATTGCACGGCGCTTCCTCCGTATTGCCTGAATTCGTAGCTAAATGTAACGAATTCGGTGGCAACATCCCTGGTGCACAAGGTGTACCTGAAGCAATGCTTCGTCAAGCAGCTCAAATGTCCGTATGTAAAATCAATATCGATACAGACCTTCGTCTTGCTATGACTGCATCTGTACGTGAATACTTGGCTCAAAACCCATCTGAATTTGACCCTCGTAAATACTTAGGACCTGCTCGTGATGCTATTAAAGGCATGGTAGCTCACAAAATTAAAAACGTGTTAGGTTCTTCCAATACTCTATAATCTATGGCTAGCGGATTTTTAAAAGGAACATTAATCCTCACCATAGCTGGCTTTGTGGTAAAAGCCATCGGTAGTATTAACTGGATTCTACTATCCCGTATTTTAGGCGGTGAAGGTATCGGTATCTATCAGATGGCCTTCCCCATCTATTTATTGCTATTACAAGTTTCAAGCGCAGGTGTGCCAATTGCCATCTCTATTTTGACGGCAGAGCGGTTAGCTCTCAACGACTACACGGGGGCTAAACGAGTATTCAACATTTCCTTTACAATGCTTACCATTACAGGTCTAATAGCCAGTCTTGCCATGTTCTTTGGCGCCGATTGGCTCATCTCAAGTGGTATCATTCAGGAAAGTCGTGCCTACTACTCCCTCATTGCGCTAGCGCCAGCCATCTTCTTTGTTACTTGGATTTCCTGCTTCCGCGGTTACATCCAAGGTTACGAAATGATGACACCAACGGCGATGAGCCAAATTGTAGAGCAAATATTACGGGTTGTGGTGATGCTAGGTGCCGCAGCTATCTTGTTACCATACGGTTTGCCTGAGGCGGCCGGCGGTGCGAGTTTAGGTGCAGGTATCGGTGCCTTTGGTGCCTTCCTAGTCTTGTTATATTATTACTATAAATTGCCTAAGGCGCCTACTACAGGTGAAAGCTTTGAAGGTGAACGAGAATCCTCTAAAGAGGTTTTATTGCGCCTCATCTGGCTTGCCTTGCCAATTTCCTTAGCAAGTATTATGTTGCCATTGACGGCTAACCTTGATTTGATCATCGTACCACGTCGTTTATTGGTGGCAGGCTTCTCACTAAATGAAGCAACGGAACTATTTGGTTACTTAACAGGTATGGCGGTACCGCTTATTAACTTGGCTACCATTATTACGGCAGCTCTTGCCACAAGCATTGTACCATCTATCTCTCATGCCTTCGCTAAGCGTGATCATGAAGGTATCTACGACCGTACAGCCGGTGCTATGCGCCTATCCTTTATGGGTACTGTACCGTTCACGGTTATGCTCTATGTATTGGCAGCGCCAACAGTTACATTGATCTATAATGCTCCTAAGGCTGAAATGGCAACACAAATTGTGGCCTTTGCCATCTTCTTCCTCGGCATTCATCAAGTAACGACTGGTATCTTACAAGGCCTAGGAAAACCTAGAATTCCAGTGGTAAACATGGCCATTGCCATTATTATCAAGGTAATCTTAAACTGGAACTTAACGGCAATTCCAGAACTTGGCATCGGCGGTGCTGCGTGGGCAACTGTAGCAGATATCGGCTTTGCGGCCTTACTTAACTTGATTTACATCAAAAAATACACAGGCTACTTCCTCGACTTCTCCATCCTTTGGAAAAACGTGGTTAGTGCTGGTATCATGGGCGTGCTCATTTACATGAGCTACCAAGCTTTATCTACTACACTGCCTATGTGGGCTAACTTCTTGCTTACAGGTATCGAAGGCTTAGTATTGTACGTAATTATTATGGTTCTTTTGAAGGGCCTTGATAAAAACGACGGTGCTAGCATGCCACTTGTAGGTAGATTCTTTAGATAATAGCTTAAAGAGGTTTAACACATATGTGTTAAACCTCTTTTTTACGCTAACTATTACATTATTTTTTACTGCTATTTAATTTTTTATCATTAACAACATCTTGTTTATTCAGACGTTTTACCATAAATTGGATTCGAGTTGGAGTAAATCCAATTCCTGCAGAAACCTTATCAAACATTCCTTTACTATGTCTAGCATCTACATATTGAATTACATCACGTAATTTATAGTTACTTACATGAACATCATGAGGTTTAAATAAATAATACGTATATAGATTTTTGTTATCATATAATACCATACCAAAGAGTGTTGAATTTTCCTTAACCGCTTCAAAGTATAATGCAGGTACACTATTATTCCAAACTGTGGCATATTGTAATCGTTTATGCCCTTTTAATCCATGATTTTCAACAATAGTTTTTAGATAACTATATAAAATATTATATTTTTCAATACTAGCACCTTCTACTAAAGGTTGCTTGCCAATTACAGCTTTAATACTTCCTAATTGATAAACATCATATTCGGCCTGTCCTTTAACCTCATGCTCCTTAAATTTACTGTTTTTTAATACCCTAAATGTATAAGGTCCAAGACGTACGGGATCAGTATAGCTCAACACATCACTTGCAGGCATAATCGAAGGTAATACATAATTAGCCAATGGCCCCATGGTATCTGTGATAGAACGTTGAGTATCGTCTTTAATAATATTTTTTATAATATCTTTATTTAGAGAGTGAATAATATGATAAGAAAGAGTAGGGGTTTTTGGTAACGTAAAATTAATTGTCCCCGCTACATAATGATTATCAAAACCGATTACATCCCAAGTTGCTTTTTCAAGACCAGGATATGTAAAAACACCTCCATCTACAAAATGAGGAACAGACTTTTCTTTTTCTAAACTCTTTCTTATTACATCCTGTATGATAGATTTATTTACATCTACATATTCAACATTTGTATTTTCCCACTTAGAACCTTTAGGTTGTGGTCTTGTTTCATAGCCAAAATCAGCTACTCCTGATAAAGTTATGCCACCATTCTTAATAGGATATTTAGAAAAGTGTTTAGGATCAATAGACCATCCTAATATACTTTCTTTTGGACTAGTATATTTAATATCTGCCCCATTATCTGTAATAATATATACAGTCTTAGACTGATAAATCGCCCTCGCTAATTCTTGTGATCTATAAATATCATCAGCTAATTTTTCATTATTATAATTTGGTTGATGTTGTGCCCACTTTTTTACTTCCTTTTCTTGACGGTCATCAATTTTCTTTGCCACGTCCCCCTGAGCACGGTATTCTTGATAGGCCTCTTTAGGAATATCTGGATGAGCTCCAGGGATATTAACATCAATGGCATGAGATACACCTATAGCCCCTATAAATCCGATACAACTAAGCAATAACAAACGTCTTAACTTCATATCTCTCTCCTTAAACACATACATTTGTTTATAATTTTAACATTTATTTTATATTTTATCAATTTCACTTGTATAGAAAAAAGGTCTGACTATATTGTCAGACCTTTTAGTTTATGCTGTTATGCCTATCATAGTTAGGATTTCCATAATAATTGGTATAACTACCACAAATAGTATAGTACTAATCATGACAAGACCTGTAGCAAAGGGCAAATCAGATTTTGCTTCGTTAGCTACGATTGGCAGTACTGCAATAACTGGGCCAGCCGATTGTACTACAAATGTAATAATAGCGATTGGCTCTAGTACTATACCTGCTCCGTATTGTAGACCCATAATCACACAGAACATAATAATGGGTGAAATCACAAAACGACCTACGATACCACCAATAGAGTCTTTATTAAGGCTCATACTCTTTAAGCCTGCATCATGAAGGACAATACCAATGTAAATCAAAGATAATGGTGTCACCATATCTCCTAAATAATTGAGTGTATTATGTAAAATTGGGGCCAATGGAATTTCAAAGAACAAGAAGATTAAGGCTGTAAAGAAACCTAATAATGGCGGTGGTAATAACTTCTTCCAATCAAACTTAGGCTTTTGAGCTTTATCGGAATTTGCTACATTTCCATTACTATCACCTTTATTCTCTTTATTCCCTTTACTTCCAATTCCATTAATGAGAGTATCCCCCAGTCCATTAGCTGGATTTGGCAGTGGATCTAGTTCAATTAAAAATCCCCCTACAAGCCACACAGATATGGTATTACCAATATAGTAGAGCAGGAAATATGGTAATGCTTCAGGTCCAAAGAGTGCTATCTGCACAGGTAAACCTATAAATAAGCAGTTATCATTCACCACCATATTGATAAAAATACCGCGCCGCCCTTTAGGTACTTTCAACAGTTTCATCATGATGAAAGCAACGATATAGGCAATTACATAGGTTAGCATAACTACTAACATGCCATATCGTAAATCCCATAGGTCAGACATATGTAAGTGATGTAATACAGAGACAAAGACGCCAGCCGGCAAAATGACGGACATGATAAAGCGCGATAAATTACTACTGAAGGTCGGGTTAAACATGCCCCGCCCTTTTAAGAAATATCCTAACGAAATGAGTAGCACTATCGGTATGATACTCTGTAAGGATGTGAGAAAAACCATAATAAACCTCCCGAACAGTTGATTCGTAGTCTATCATAACATGTTTTCATCGATTTTAGAAAACCGTTCTAAGAATAGACTCACCTTGCTATTCACTTAGTGTATATCCATACAGAATAACTACCCTATAATCACGGTACATAGTATTAACCATAAAATCTTTATAATTCAATAAATTAATAGTATAAATTATTCTAAAAATCATTTATACTTAAAGAGTAAATATACAATATAGTTCGTACATGAGGTGATAGTATGAAAAAACCATATATCGGTATCTCTGGCAGTATCTTACTTGGTAGCTCTGGTTCTGATGTAGACCTGCCACGCTCCTATGTAAACCTTGATTACACTCGCTCTATTGAAGAGGCTGGTGGCATTCCTATTATTATTCCTTTCACAACAAATCTTGAAATCATTCAAGATACAGTAGCTCATCTCGATGGGCTACTATTATCTGGCGGTCATGATGTGTACCCACTGCACTATGGTGAGGAACCATTACAAAAACTGGGCGAAGTATGGCCTGAACGTGATCATTTTGATTTTGCTTTGTTGAAAGCTGCTGAAGAAAGACAAATTCCTATCTTTGGTATTTGTCGCGGCATGCAAGTGTTAAATGTATACCGTGGTGGCTCTTTATATCAAGATTTAAGCTATGACGAAACCTGTACAATAAAACATGCTCAAAATCAAACACCTGAATTAGGTACGCATACAGTTGATATCGAGTTCGAAACCAATCTTGCTAGTGCAATTGGTCGTTCTACTTGGGTTACAAACTCTCACCACCATCAAAGTGTAAAAACAGTTGGTAAGGGCTTACAAGTTGTAGCTCGCGCTAAAGACGGCACTGTAGAGGGATTAGAAGATTCCTCCTACCCATGGATGGTAGCTACTCAGTTCCACCCTGAAATGATGACACCAAAAGATCAAAGTGCAATGCGCTTATTTGATGCATTCATTGCAGCGGCTCAAAAAAACTAAATAAAATAATAGCAAAGCTCCACACCTTAGGCGTGGAGCTTTTGTTGTGTTATAGCTCTTCGTTATAATCCTCAGAAAGATCTTCTTCAATATAGCCTACATCATCGGAAGCTTCGTCTTCATCCCGTGTATCAATATAGATACTGATAAGAGCTAGTGCGCCCTCTTCATTAAGCGTAGCTATGAGACTCATTGGACCATATGTCAAAATGAGTCCATCCTCTTCATCACGGATGATATGAGGCACCGCATCAAAGTGTTGGTTCATAAGCTGATCAAAATAATCCTCTACATCGAGGCCACTTTCAAGGGTTATAGATTCAGCATCGCCCTTTTGGAATACTACACGAGTATCTTCATCGATATATTGATAGAAATCATCGACATCAACATTCGCCGTTTCAAGCCACATACTTAAGGCTGTAAGCCAATCTTTTACAGTCGTTGGCGGCGTAATAAAAGCATACTCACTTTCATCAGCGCCAAAGCGAAGATCATCATAGTCAATACTATAATTTTCCTGACTAGAAACGATACGGTCCACTAGGCCCTCATCGTTGACATCTACGAAAATCATATATACATAATTATCGCTACTTTCATAAGAAACAGTCAAACCATGACGACCCTCATGGAATAGCGCATCCTCCTCGTACACATCGGTAATGTGCATCACCTTACATGTAACAGGCACATTGTCTGCCTTGATGGACTCAGCCATAGATGACAAGAACTCAATCGTTTCATTGCGATTGCGACCAATAATGCCCCTACCAGTGGACATGTATTCGCAGTCCTCTGCCAAGAAAGATTCGATACCGTGAATATCCGCGGATTCGAGAATAGATTTTATCAATAAAAGAGCTTGTATTTCAGTCATACTACGCCTCCTATGTATGGTAATAGTTACTGTTATTATTGTATCACAAATCCATCATATAATAAGCTTTATCCTTTGTTTTTCTAGCTGTTCATCATATAATTAAATACATATAGATTCCAATTGGAGGTTACCATGAAATATACAACTATCGTTTTCGATTGTGACGGCACATTGCTCGATACATCTACAGATTTATATAATTCAGTGAACTATGTACTGAGTAAGCATAATTTCCCTGAAAAATCTTTATCTGAGGTGAAAGCGGCGCTAGGCAACGCAGTAACGTACTTAATGCGTCAATGCTTACCTAGCACAGTAGCAGATCATGAATTAGAACCATATATTGAAGAATTCAAAGCTTACTACGGAGAACATCTAAAAGATACTACGGCACCGTATCCTGGTATCTTAGATATGCTAGATGCGTTGCATGAAAAAGTCTATAAACTTGCTATCGTATCTAATAAAATCCAAGAAGGCGTTACACCTTTAAATAAAGAATATTTTGGCAATCGTTTACCTGTTGCTATCGGTGAAAGACCGGGCTTACAACGTAAACCAGCACCCGATATGGTACTCCAAGCATTAAAAGAGTTAAACTCTACGCCAGAAGAATCTATCTATATTGGCGATTCTGAAGTTGACGTAGCTACTGCGAAAAACTCTGGCTTGCTTTGCATCGGTGTTACATGGGGCTTTAGAGAGGAATCTCTGCACCAAGAACTAGGTGTAAAGCATATCGCACGTAAAGCAGAAGATATTTTAAGTATTGTGGAAAACTTAAATAAATAACATCCTAAATTATAATCATTAATCTATAACAAATTCATATAAAATAAACGATTTACATCTTAAAACCGCACAAAAATGGGAATTAAAATATTTTTTATCGCATTTTTCGCGGTTTTTCTTTTATTTTCTCTAATTTATTTCAACTTTCACATTATACTTTTTACGCATAGATACTATTTCTAATCTATTGCCTTAAAAATGTGATATATGTTACATTTATGAGGCAGTACTTTCACATAGGTTATCTGTCAATTCAGTACATATAGTGCTGATAGGAGATGGCAGTACATATACCCGTGAAGATTTGGCTGTATAGTTGTAGTTAGTTAATGGAGAAATGTGAAACAAATGGAAAACGAAGTAAGAAAAGTTGAAATGAGCGAAAATGTAGCAGATCCTACAGGTCTTGGTCTACTTGGTCTCGCTGTAGTATGTTTTGTAGTATCCACGTCCCGCGTAGGCTGGTCTGGTCCAACAACATCTGTTATTATCCCTTGGGCAGTTTTATTAGGTTCTATCGCCCAATTAATGGCAAGTTATTTTGATTTCAAGAAAAACAATCCATTCGGCTCTGTTGTATTCGGTGCTTACGGTTTGTTCTGGTCCGCTATGGCTGGCGTTTGGTTGATCCAAATGGGCTCCTTCGGTCCTGAGATTCAAAAAGGTTTTGATGTAACACAATTGGCATTCGCTTTTGTAGGCTTCTTAATCTTCTCTATCTTTGGTACAATTGCATCTTTAAAAACAAACAAAGTTGTATTCGCTATTATGGTACTTATCTGCTTCCTATTCTTCGGTCTAGCAACAGACCTATTCTTAGGCGGCAAAACAGGCTTTTTCGCTCTTGCAGCATGGTCTGAATTATTCATTTCCCTATTGGGCTTCTACGGTTCTGGTGCTGTACTTGTAAACAAAGTATTTGGCAAAACTGTATTCCCTATGGGTAAAAGCATTCTGTAATAGTTTACTAACTATATAAATTACTTGCACGATAAAAGAGGTTCCTATTGGTCACCTAGGTGACTATTAGGGACCTCTAATTTATTTACTTTTACGTTCCACATAGCTATATTAAAATTGAGGCCTATAAATGGGGCCAGTCTTAGCTAATCTTATAGAGATTGGCGGTGAGGTTTCCATAAACTGAATCATTAGTATGATATAATATTATTTTGTATACTAAGATATGTATTTGAAAGGAGGAAAATATAATGCAACAATCATGGAAAATTGCATTTGC
>OBWG01001386.1_pt1 | contig 10447 bp, 11 predicted proteins | sample 1495221 | NCBI WGS metagenome assembly OBWG01 (sample SAMEA2580053, study PRJEB22360) | human gut metagenome | reverse complement strand
TAGATAATTTCTGAAATTCAACATTTCTTAACATTGAATATAATGATGGGCTTGCAATTAACAGTTGCTCCATAAAAATTTTGTCGTTTAAACAATCTTTTATATATTCTTCATCCTCTTTGTTACTATCATATCCATCCTTTTTGCAATAAGGAACGCGAATCATAAATTCATCAAACGCTTCAAATAATCTTTTCATTATTCAACCTCCAATCTTTTTACCTATTTTACTTAAGATTTATCAGATAATTATCAGAATTCATATTGAACCTTAGTATAACCTTTGCACCACCATATTCTTTTGAATTAGAAAGTATCATATTCCCGCCATGTACTTTACATACATCTTTTGCAAAAGCAAGCCCTATTCCATAATGCCCATTAGATATCCTGCCTACGTTTTCCGTATAAAACAACTCACTGGCAATATTTAATGCATCTTTACTGAATCCTGGCCCATTGTCCTTAATAATAAATTCGATATAATCATTATTCGATTCACAGTATATATACATGCATCCATTTTCAGTAATAAAGTCAAGTGAATTTGTTGCCACATTCAGTATTGCTCTTGATATCAATAATTTGTCCCCACAGAAGGTATTTACTAGACTATTACAAAATACTGAGATTATGTTTTTATCGCTTGTCTTATATAATTCAAGTTCTTTTTTTATTTGATCTAATAAAGATTTTATATTTATCTCTTCTTTCTTTATATTGTATTGAAAATTTATCTTAGACATATCAATTAACTCATTAACATAGTCTTCAATTTGTATACTTGAATTTTCAATATACTCTATATACTTTCTTATTTCTTTGTTTTCATCATCCGAACTTATTAATCCTGCATTTCCCCTTATAATAGTTAAAGGTATTTTAATATCATGTGCTAAAGCAGCAATCTGTTTTATTTTATTTGCCTCTAATTCCCATTGTTCTTTTAATGATTTCTCTAAAGCATCTTTAATATCCCTCATAGCACAAAAAACATCGTTGAACTCTTTTATATTTGATTCCACATCTGGATAATCTAATCTCTTTTCTTTTATATTTTCTGCAATAAATAGTATTTCTTTAAATATTCCCTTCCAATTTCTAACTAATATTTTTATATTAGCTCCTATGATAAAAATTAAGCCAAACATAATTATGATAATTAAAAGTGAATCATAACTAATCTCTAAAACTTTTCCATTAATTTTTATGTATGATTTGATATTATACTTGACAATACAAGTACCATGTTTACTTTGAAATATACGAAATATTTGATTACCCAGAATGTTATTTCTTTTTCCTACCAATATATCTGCTGCAATATTAATGTCCTTATTATTAAAGTTGCCATAATGATACTTACCATCGCTTGAAAAAAAACCAAACTTACATGTAGATGGAAACATACTTTTGTCTACTTTTTCTGCATTTTTAATCAAATGTTTACTCTGTTCAACTACAATTTCAGAATAATTTGCTGGAACTATGATTCCTGTTTTTACTCCTAATATAGTAAATATAGTACCTCCGGCCAATAATAGAAGAAACTCTAAAATCCCAATACATACTTGTTTGTAAATCACTTTTTTTATTGTTCGCATTTTTCCATCCACCTATATCCTATCCCCCATACAGTTAATATTGGATCAATGTTATGTTTTTTAAATTTTTTTCTTATAGAATAGATAAATTCGGTTATGGATTGAAATTGAGTATCTGAATCCAAGTCATATAAGTGTTCATATATTTGTTCCCTTGTAAAGACTCTCCCTCTGTTCCTAATAAGCAACTCACAAAGAGAGAATTCTTTGCCTGTAATAGGAATCATCTGTTTATGATACGATATAGCTTTCATATCGAAGTCAAATTCAATACCAGAGCAATCCAGAGTATTTTTTGCTCTTAATTGTCGCCTTAGATGAGCACTGATTCTTGCACGAAATTCCTTTGTCCCAAATGGTTTACTTATATAATCGTCAGCTCCAACTAAAAAACCTTTAACTTTATCATTTTCTTGATTTTTTGCTGATAAAAAAACAACCGGACAATCAACAATTTCTTTTAAATACTTACAAACCTCGTAGCCATCGACATCAGGCATCATTATGTCTAAAACAATCAAATCAAATTCTTTTATTTGTTGTGTAGTTAAAACATTATAGTCAGTTTCAACACATACATCATGCTTGTCTTGCTGTAACAAGTTCTTTACCAATGTCAGTATATTTGTGTCATCATCAATTACAAGAATTTTAGCCATATAGCTCTTCCTTTCTATTCATATTATCAAAATTACTTTTCTTTATATAATATACCAACATTTTCTCCCATTATATGAGATGTGCTATAATACCGACAGTACATGTCACTTTTTTTGTCACAATCTGATTTTTTTCTGATTTTTTTTGGTTATAAATATATTATCAATAAAAGAAAGGAGGAAGTTTCAATGAGTCAATATAATGATTTCAACCTAGAAATTGTAAAGGTTCCAAATACCAATAGTGATGTTCAACCGAGACTCACAAGTGTTTGGACATGCGGAATCACTCTTGGTTGTCCCAAGACCTGGCTCTGCAAGTAACCTGTAAATCAGTATTAAGGAGGATTTTGTATGGCAAAATACAATGATTTTGATCTCGACATCGTAAAAGTTTCTGACAAAAACAATGACAGCGCACAGCCTAGAGTTACAAGTGTCAGCCTTTGTACATTCGGCTGCATCACTGGTACCCTGATGTGCATTACCAACACATGCGGTTGTAGCACTAAATAACATCAATCACAAAAAGGAGGATTTATCATGGCAAAATACAATGATTTCGATCTTGACATCGTGAAAGTTTCTGACAAAAACAATGACAGCGCACAGCCTAGAGTTACAAGTGTCAGCCTTTGTACATTCGGCTGCATCACTGGTACCCTGATGTGCATTACCAACACATGCGGTTGTAGCACTAAATAACATCAATCACAAAAAGGAGGATTTATCATGGCAAAATACAATGATTTCGATCTTGACATCGTGAAAGTTTCTGACAAAAACAATGACAGCGCACAGCCTAGAGTTACAAGTGTCAGCCTTTGTACATTCGGCTGCATCACCGGTACCCTGATGTGCATTACCAACACGTGCGGTTGCAGTAAATAAACGATACTAAATAGAAAAACCTCCAGCCATATAAACGGTTTGGAGGTTTTTTCTTAGAGTCACTATAGAAGGACAACAATAACTAAGCATAAACACCACACTTGCAAAGCACATCTTACTCTTCTTCTGTAAGCTAAGGTGATCAGCGGACTTGCTTATAGAACAGATAGTTTATTAAAATTATGCGCTCACAGTCGTGTCCACCGTCTAATTCGGTGGCTTGCTCTGCAACTATAGACATCTGTTTTCAGCCGGTTTCTATAGACGCACTGAAAATGATATGCTTACTTTTATGATATCTCATCCCTTTTCTCTGTCTGTGAATCCCTCTGCAATAACAGATGGTTCATTTTTTATTGTGATATAATAAAACCACTTTCTAGATAAGGAAAGTGGTTCCGTATTATTTGATAAAACACAAGCTTTATAGACTACCTATTCAAAGATACCTAATCTGATATATCTTTATTCATTTATACGTGCCTCTTTGAATTCATTATTTATATTCACTGCAATTATTTCAGTATTTTTTTCTCCACTTACGCCATATACATAACCATATCTTAAATCTTTACCATTGATATTTTTAAAGGTTTTTGATATTTGTCCAATGGGATCTGATAGGTTGCTCTTTTTAATAATGTTTTCTGTTATCATATATGTTTCATTTCCATAGCTTATTTTACTATGATCCTCTTCATCTATCGTATAATAAGGTAATTCTTCATTCAATTCAGTATTTTTCTTATAACTGTTTTTAGTCTCATTTATATAACCACATGCTGAAATTATGGAAATAGTCAAAATGACGCAGATTAGTATACAGATATATTTGAGTCCTTTACTCATAGTTTTTACCACCTTCCCACCTGATAGCCCAAAATAAACTAATAATGACCATTATTCCAAAAATAATTACCATCGGTTGGACATTCAATAGAATTATTTGCTTAAAGTATTCTTGATAAGCATTATAATCGCTATATCTTAAGATTAAAGTATCAACAAAACGTACGCCCCATGCCCAGGGAATAAAAAACCATATTTTATCTCCCATACCGGTTAGCATCAATGCAGAAATCAAGCTACCAACAATCCCCATTCCGATTCCAGCTCCTTTACCAAATTCCATGTTTATCCAAATTTCAATTATATATATGGGTATATTACTTAAGAATAGAATGATCGCTAATTTAAATGCAAAAATCCATGATATATTTTCTAAAATAAATTTGTATATACTTACAGACAGTATACTTGCTATTAATCCCCATCCCATTATATATATTATTTTTCCAAGATATAACGCTGACTTTGATGGAGTTCCACAAAGCAAAACTTGAAAATTGCCTGCCTGATGCTCCAAATCAATAGATATACTTGTAATAATCGCTATTAAAAATGGAAATATAATTGCAAGAGCTTCTCCATAAGCGCTAATTTGAGTTATTTTTTCCCAATTAGTAGATTTAAAATAGAATCCAAAGGCACAGGCCCCTAATAATGGGGCAAAAACATGTATAGCGAAAAAACCAGTACGGATATGTTTATAATTTTCAGCATAAAAATATTTGAATATTCTTTTCATCTATTTTACCTCCTGCCTACTAAACCATTTTGCAGAAACATTTGTCAAAAACACATATGCCAATACTGAAAGAACCATTACTATTATAATAGAATATGTGGGAACTAGCATTCCATTATTTTCTAATGGCACTCCATTCGGTTGTATTCTTAATATGTTTGTCATAGCTCTAATTGCCCATGAATATGGACAATATATCCATAATTTTGTCGATGCTAATGTTATGCCAAAACCGAAATTCAACCCAATATTTACCAAAAGCGCTATTAGCATGTTCCATCTTTTGGCCAAAAATAAACATACGGGTATTTGCCACAAATTGCATACTACAATAATGATTCCACCTAATAAAGCTTGGGAAAATGTAATTCGCATTGATTGTTCTTTAAAAACCATAAAAAACATACCACCAACTAGATTCAAGAATATAAAAAATAAACTCGCTGCAAAAACATAATACATACATAAAATATTTTTTGCTTTCCACACCTTTTTTAATGATATCGGCAATGGAAATAATGCATAGTATTTTAATCTTTTGCTATCCTTCTGTTCTATTAAGGTACTCATTATTGTCAACGTGCCAGGGAAAATCATTATATACCACCAATTAAAAGAATTAATTTGATACCATATAGGTGCAAAAACATTTAAGAGCATTAACACAATAGGAGCAACAAAAATCAATTTACGCTGAAACATTTTTTATGCTTTAGGTTTTCTGCTATTATATATTTATTCATATGATCATCTCCTCTCATTTTTCTCAACAATACTCATGAATAGACTTTCAAGATTTTCTTGGCGTTGAAGTGCACCTTCATATCCCAATACACCTCCTGCTATTATTCCGATATAATCTGCCGTTACTTGAACCTCAGAAAGCATATGACTAGATAAAATAACTGTAATTCCTTTCTGTGGAAAACTTTTTATTAAATTTCGTAATTCTTGAATCCCAATCGGATCTAATCCATTTGTAGGTTCATCCAAAATCAACAAATTTGGTGAATTCAATAGGGCAATAGCTATTCCAAGTCTTTGCTTCATTCCCATAGAAAATTGCCCGGCTCTTTTTTTACCGGTATCCTCTAAATCTACTATATTTAAAACTTCATCAATTCTCTCATCTGGCAATTCTAGAAGTTTTGTTCTTACCTTCAGGTTTTCTTTTGCAGTTAGATTCTCATAAAGTGGTGGATTTTCTATAAGTGCTCCAATACTTAGTAAATCCTTTCTATTCCAATCATGCCCATCAAAGAATATACTTCCAGAAGTAGGCTTCAGCATACCAGTCACCATTTTGAGTATTGTCGATTTTCCTGCACCGTTAGGTCCCAACAGTCCATAAACACAACCTTTCGGCACATTCAATGATACTTGCTTTACAGCCATCTGATTTTTAAACTTCTTTGTTAAATTATTTGTTTTTAATATTGTCTCCATAAAATCACTCCTTTTTAATTGATGTTATAATTATAAAATCTAATTATAAAGATTCAATAAAGATTCTGAGCATAAATTTGTCACTTTCAAACAAAGAACTAAATTAAAAAAATCTGATATTAAAGTATTCCTTCTATGCATAAGAAGAAAACTTTAATATCAGACCATTTAACGTTACTAAAATTACTCTTTTATTGGAATATAGATGTCTACTTTCGCTCCACCCACATTACTCAAAATCACTTTACCATCGTGCTGTTTAACTATAGAATCAGTAATATATAATCCCATCCCATAATGATGTTGATAGCTTCTGCTTTTATCATCCATAAAAAATTTATCTAAACCATGTTTTAGTGCTTCCTGAGTAAATCCAGAACCTTCATCGGTAATACTTATTAGACAATAATCATCACTCTTCATAACTTTAAAAGTAATGTTTGCATAAGGTTGTGAATGATCCACGGCATTAGAGATTACATTTACAATTGCTCTTTCCATTAAAACTGGATCAATATTTACTTTAAATATTTTGTCTGCAACATCAATTTTCAATTTTATTTTTTTCATTGTTGTTATAGACTCTATTTGACCAATAATACTATCTGTAAATACTCCTATGGTTATCTCCTCTATATTTAATGGTGCTTCTCCAGTATTTTTAGACAGATCAATTAAAAGACCAATATAATTTTTCATACGTTGGGAACTTTCAATAATATAGTTCACATACTCTTCTTGATCTTGATTAACTATTGTTTCAGATAATAGGTCAGCATTTCCGCTAACTATTGTCAAAGGTGTTTTTAAATCATGTGCTAATGCAGAAATCTGCTCTTTCTGTTGCCTTTCAATATTCCATTGTCTTTCCAGTGATTTTTTTAAACTACTTTTCATCTCACATATAGAATTTAATATATCATCAAATTCTATGATTTTGGATTCAGACACTGAAAATTCAAGCTCCTTCTCATCAATTTTTAAAGTGGCATCCATAACTGGTTTTAACTCTTTTTTTAAAATTTTAGCAAATATAACTACTAATATACTGAAAATAACCAAACAATTAATAATCATACTTAAAGTAATAAGAATATCCGGAGAAGGAAAATTCATATCAAACCATTTGTTAGTGAAATGTGAACCCACATAATACTGCAAAATACAATATTCTTTATCTCTAGTAACTAAAATAAAGTGTTTTCCTAACGCTGAATCCTCATAATTACCATTGGCATATTTTAGTGCATCTTTTTGCTCACTCGGATTCATATTAGTGTCCATTATGCTAAATTCTTTATCAGAAATTAAATATTTTATTCCTGACGGGATTTCCAACTTTTTGATATCATTTTTTGCTGATAGAATACTAGCAGTTTCTTTTGCCTGCAGCTCATTATAATTGGCCATAGTAATATAACCTTTATTACTTGCAAAAGCAAAAATTAGCATAGGTATAATTACACCTAAACTTGCCCCTGCAGCAAGTGCAAAAATAAACTTTGTAAAGAAAATCTTTAATGAATACTTCCTCTTTTTTCTTTTCATTCCCATTTATATCCAATCCCCCAAACCGTTAATATTGGGTTTACATTTACATTATTCAATTTTACACGTATATTTTTTATGTGAACAACAATTGTACTATCTGTCGAATCTCCATCATACCCAAATACTTGTTCATAAATTTGTTCTTTAGAAAAGACATGTCCTCGATTCCTTGCTAAAAATTCACATATTTTATATTCGCTGGATGTAAGAGAGATTTTTTCCTCTTCCACCATCATTATTTTAGCTGATAGATCGAATTTTATATTTCCATCGCTGCTTAATAAAAAATTATGATTTTCCCTTAAATCTCTTCTTAAATGTGCCTTAACTCGGGCTCTCAACTCTTTTATACGAAATGGTTTCAATATATAGTCATCTGCCCCTATACCCAATCCATACAGTATTTCGTCTTCTAAAGTTTTAGCTGTTAAAAATATGATGGGAGCACTCACAATTCCACGAATACTTTTACAAAAAGTAAAACCGTCTATATCAGGCATCATAACGTCTAAAATCAGTAAATTATATTGTTGTAACCATTCATATCCACATCTTTTGCGGATGTTAGTGTATCAACTATGTATCCTTCTTTCTGTAATCCATTCCTAACTAGTTCAAGGATTGCTTTTTCATCGTCAATAACTAGAATATTAATCAATTTGCGCCTCCATTTGTGTAATTTTTTATACTAATTATATTCTTAATCTATAATTTATCAACTTATTTTTTTAGCTTTGCATATACATATTTATAATTCACTTCTACTGCCAAGTTCTTTTCATCACTGCCATTAACACTATATACAGATCCATATATTCTATATTCTCTTTTTTGATTTGAAATATTACCTGGAAAAATTTCTACGCCAGATAGATCGTCTTCTGAAATTTCTTTCCCTGTTTCCATATCAAATACAACATTTTCAGACAACTCACCAATATAATCACCCAATAATTCGTTTGGAACTGTCTGCTCAGTTAATTCATATGTTCTATTTTTCCACTTTAATTGTCTAAAGTCTTTTTTGTTAATCACTGGTTTATCCGATAATAAAACTTCTCCATTAGTATCTGAATTATTCGAATAAATAATTACTGTATTACTATCTTTAATATTTTCTGCCAATATAGCACGATGAAAAGCATTATTCACATCTATAATAAGAGATGATAACGCTCCTGCATCTTTTTGTCTATATACATTCATAAATGGTACATAGTAAGATACTTGTTCTGAATCATCTGCCAAATCTTGCAGATCTTTTACTACATTTGTACTTACATCCTGCATTTTTATTATCTTATAATTATGATCCAATGCTACATATTTCTGTATATATCCAATCCATTCCCCTAAGTCACTATTATCTACTTCTTCATTTAATATAGTGTATCGCTGTCCTTGGTATATGAACCCTGTTGCATCCTCCTCATCTAAAAAGCATTCCTCTTTTCCCCTATTTTCTAAAAACTCTCTTCTAAATGTACATCCGGAGCAGAAAAGTGAGATTAAGAGAACTGATATCATAATAAATAAACCCTTTTCTGCTAACTCTTTTTTAATTTTTTTCTTATCCTTAAGACATATACATGTTAAGCCCTTAGTTTGATTTCCCCTTCCTAATCTTGTATTCATATAGCTTTCCTCCTCAATTAATCTTTATTTTGTAAGTATGTAAAGATTTGATAAAGATTAGAAACATCTTAGAAGCAAAACATTTAAGAATTTCTGGACAATTTCCATAAGTATGTTATACTTGAAGAAAAACAAGGAGTTACTCTATGAAGACAAAAGAGGAATTAATAAATTCCGTCAAAGAAGATATCGAAGCGTTTGGAAAGGACAAGTTAGTATATGCACATATGGCAATACTTGAAGAAGGAACCATTTTATACGGGTATTCGTATTTTCCTGAAGGGAAATTTATAGATGAAGCTTCATTAGAAGAGTTGCTTATAATTTTGACTGCTGATATGTAATCGAGTAGGAGGGAGTGACTAACTCCCGTCCTCTCAGTCGAGTAAGTAAGAGGACTTTCACCTCAAACTTCTCCCGGAACCGTACGTGAAAGTCTCCTTTCATACGGCTCTTATCATTCAACAATACGAATATAAATTGCTCCAGTGAGCAAACAGTTTTGGCTCTCGCTGTCTCACAGTGTAGAGCCATTTCTCTGCTCTACGTCGTCTACCTCGAAAGTTCTTGTACTTACACATAGCCCATTTCACAAGTCTTCTTTCAATACATTGTAACGTTCCCTTCATTGCCGATGGATTGAACTTACCAAAATAGTTCATCCAACCACGAATTAAAGGATTCAGCATTTCTGCTATGATGTCTATTTTGCACCCTGTCCTCTTATGAACTTCCATAGCCTTTATTTTATCTCGAAAGCTTTTAGATGAAGAGTTGCTTACAGATGCAATAAAGTTGTGTCTGATTTTTCCATCTTTACACATGATGTGTACTGCTTTGAATGTATAACCAAGAAAATCGAACTCTGTAAGTTCTTCCTCCCTGGTTCTGTCTTTATCCTTACAATACACTATTCTTGTTTTAATAGGATGCAGTTCAAGCTTACATTCCTCAAATCTATTTGCTAACTTTTCTTTTATGAAGATAGCTCCCTCTTTTGTACGACAATGTATTAATCAGTAAGTAGACCCAGGGAACCTCCCCCTAAGTCCCTCTCAGAACTGTACGTGAAC
>OBWG01001381.1_pt1 | contig 10472 bp, 18 predicted proteins | sample 1495221 | NCBI WGS metagenome assembly OBWG01 (sample SAMEA2580053, study PRJEB22360) | human gut metagenome | reverse complement strand
ATATTGCTTATGTATACTTTTATGGAGGAATAAATGATTCGGCTGAAATACCAATAGAATTATTCCCCTTATTTATTATCAAAATAAAAAATATTAGCAATTGGCTAGAATTAATAAACAAACCTAATTTTTATTGTTTAAAATTATTTAGTAATAAAATAGATAAAGTTATCGATATATCTCTACTCGACGATGAGGAAGATGTGTTATCTGTTTCTATTGGACTGAACGCTTAACTTTAAAAATAAATGAACTATTCCAGCAGAAGCTATCCTTTGCTTTGTATAACTTAAAGGTGTTTACCATGAAAGAATTATTAGAAAAACTTGAAAATAATAGTTTTATTGATAAGGTCAGAATTGATCTTGAATTCGATGTAAAGGAGTACCAAGAATTATTAAAAATTTTAAATGAAATAAAGCATTATACTTATAATCATACTCTAATTGAAAAAAGACTAGCGTCTTATTTATATGAGATACCAAAATTAACACATATTTGGTATCTCAATCTAAAAGACGATCCAAATAAAAATAAATCTTCTATTGTTAGTCAACTTGAAGAAGCATGGATAGAGTTAGATTCAATAATTGGAGAAGAAATTCTTGGTCAAGGACAATAAATACCTCTTAACAAACAGTAGTCGTAGGTTAGGTCCATTGGGATTTAAAAATATTCTGTTTATGGATTGTATAGACCTGAGGATAGTAAACCTTTTTATATCGGTATTACGGATAATATAAAAACGCGTGCAAAACAACACCGGAAATCAGGAAGATTAGTTGGAACAGAACGCTTAGTAGAATTATATAGCGATTTGGATTACGAAACCGTCCGTGAATATGAGGAAGGCTGTATTCGACAACATGGAACACTGACAGGAAAAAACTTAAGAAAGTCAGAAAAGTAATTTTAATCCTAAAAAAAACCAAAACCAGAGGAAATAAATGTCATTCATTTGTTGAGAATAAGATCCGTGATGCCAAAAGACAAAACGCAATGGTTGCGAGAAGAGACCATATTCTCAAAAATGGTTGTAAAAATCTTTCAATAATTTAACATTCTATGCTATAGAAAAGGAAAAGTATTATGAAAATCTTTAATTGGGAAAAAAATAGAACTTTATATAGATATCTTAAGAATGGTGATTTATTTTGTTTTAAAATAGCTGATAAATTATTCGGTTACGGTAGAATAATCGCTAAAAATAAGCTTGGTGCCACTGTAGGAGTTTTTGATTTGTTTACTTCAAGCCCGGTTGAACCATTCAATTATAAAAACGCTGGAAATTACCCAATTCTATTCAAAACCGTTTTAGACTGTCATACCTTATTTGAATCAAAGCTAGAATCAGACTGGCGGATAATTGCTCAAGATCCCGATTACCAAGATCCAATCCCTAGTGAAATTACTTCCATTAATCCTGCTATGGGATTGGCTCACAATGCAGACTTTTCCATCGAGCAAGAAATCGATGAAGAGGATGCAAGGCAAAAAATACTCAAGAGCATTGAATTGCTTGAAACACCCAATAGCCATTATCATATTTTAAGTTTTCTTATTCGTCGTAAACCAGAAATTTTTAATTTACCTATTGAATCATTTGCAGAATTTGGAGATTTTATTTCGGATGAGTTTCAAAAAATTCACCACCGGAATTTAAAAGCGTGAAAAGCAAGCCGTATCCTGCACAAAATCTTCAGTCCTAACGTAGGGCGTGAGCAGTACGCATGTACATGGTTTCACCTATCTAAACCACATCAACGAAGACAGAGAAAGCGGCCAACAAACCCACTACTTCGATGAAGAGACCGGGTTGCACTACAACTTCTTCAGGTATTACGAACCTGATGCGGGGTGGGTTGACTCGTTGGGGCTATCTATTTCAACAGTCATTCATATGGGGCAAAAGGGTAAACATATTGCGGGGCATAATAACTTTATTCATGGTCGGAGCATTCTAACTGCAAATCCTCAGGATTTATTTGATTCTTTTCATCAAGGTAATAATCAAAGTAGTAGAAGTATTAGTCATAATAAAGAGAAAGTTCATTTTATAATATTGGAAGTTGTGTTGATAAGGATACAGGAGATGAGACTCCGACAGAATGGGGAATAATTCATTCATCCAAAAAAAGAGGCCCATATTGTTCCTGCATTGCCTGATATAACATAAATTCTATATTTTATTTGAGAAATTAATTATGAGAAAACAAGAAATTATTTTAAGTATGCAAATGGCTTTTCTTGGGGCAATTTGTAACAAAGTCAGACTTATTGCATTTGATATGACTGAAGAATTATTTTCTCTTTATGTATATATTGATTCACCACTGACAGATGATGAGTATGAAGCAATAGATAGTGCAGTTACAGATGTATTGGCTGATTTTCCAAATTTTCTATATGAGAAAATATATATTATTGAAAATAATGATAATATTCTTTCATTAAATATATATAAAGGATGTTTTTTTATGCGATTTGAAAATCAAATGTCAGATAACCAAAAAAATAAAGATGCTTTACATTTAAATACACTTTTACTAAGCTCGATAGAAAATCCTAGTATAGATAATGATTGTTTCATAGAATTATTTAGCTATTATTCCAACATATCCCAAGGAGAAGTAAGTGAACTATTTAATTTACTACAATCTTTAACCAAAAATGAAATCAATATAATTCATGATTTTTTAGAATCTATTTCAAAGTTTGTCATAGACTTAGGAGTATCTTGTGAATTTGAAAAATTTCTTACGGAGGTAAAATATATACAAGAAAGAAATTATCTAGAGGAACAAATTGGGCCTACTTTTCCAGCTTTCAAAGTTGATAAAAATAACATCATAAGTTTTGATGATAGTGATAACTCTTATATATTTTCTATAATGCAACTATCTACTAAAACTTGGATTGAGATAACATACGATGATTTTCTCTCAATACTTGAATCACTAGAGTGGCAAGCTTTTACTAATAAGGCTTTATTATATTTTACTCCTTGCTGTTTAAAATATATTTTTTCTAATTTGTCTAAATTTCATTTATATGGTTACGTTGTTGACTTTTTATATATTGCCCTAAGAAATGAAAGTACGATATTTAACACTACTCAAATCAACTTAATCATTGATTTTTTAAAATTCATCCAAAATTTTAACCAGGAAATTAGTGTTGAAACACAAAAAAAAATAACAAGTACTATTCAACTTTATTTATAACTACCCGATCGTAAAGGGGGCGGTCGGCGTCGGTTGGTCGGTGAATCCGATACATGGTTTGCGATTTATGGAGGATACTTTTATGTTCAAATTAAAATTATTGCCCGAGGATTTTTTCAATATATGTATTAAGCGTAAAGTAGAAATTAAAAAGTTAGATAAACTTCCTAAGCTGGATAATAACTATTTGTTATTTATTGCTAAGTATCAGGATGTAGAGATAATACCTGATATTTCTCTTTTTAATTATGAAGAGGCTTTAAATGAAAATAGATACCTAGAGTGTAATTATCCCGAAATATCAAGGTGTCTTTGGAGTATTGGACAAGCAGGACAGGGAGATGGATGGTTTTTAAATAAAATAGATAATACCATTTTTCATTATAATCATGATGCTGGAGAGTATACCAGATCTGGATTTACAAATTTAGGGATAGATTTCTCACAATTTATCCAGTTGGCTTTGTTATACAGAGATTTAGAGCACCTATTAGATGAAGGAGAGACACTTACGGATAATATAAAAACTGAGTTTATATATTCAGTAAATAGTATAAGTAATAATTTATTTGATGTTTATCCATTTAAGTATTTTTAATTGGAATATTCAATACATTTATTAAGCAAGTCGTAGCCCGCACAAAGCCTTCAGTCCTAATGCAGGGTGTATGTGGTTCGCACACAATTTCTGCTTTTCAGAAGACCTCAATCCTTTTTCGAAGTCGTCTGAAATATTGGTTCTTTAACAATCTAGGCCAAAACCAGTATTATGATGAATAGACCGGACTGCATTACAACCTGATGCCAGGCGGTTTGTGAATCAGGACCCGATTGAGTTATGGGGTGGGGATAATCTTTATTGGTTTCGGGCCTAATGCGGCCATGTGAGTTGACCCTTGGGGAGTGGCAAAACGATCTATCAAAAACAAAATCCAGAAGGCCCAATTATAGAACTACCATAAAGTAAGCATGATTTAGGGAATAAAAAAACGCACCCTTTTGGTAATCAAAAAGGTAAAGATGTGGGAAATAGCAGTGTCAGAAGTGATTTTTGAAATTGGTGTAGATAATATTGGAAATATAGAGCCAGAAAAGAGTTAAGACGTAGAGACCTAAAAGTAGGTAAGTCTTGTTAGTTTAATAAGGAATATTTATGTTAAATAAATTTGTTTTAGAGCAGTTAATTGCTTTCTTTCAAAAAAATCCAGTGGCTCAAGGTAAGCCAACAACTGATGATGAGATCCTCAATATAGAGAAAGCACTTAATATCAAGTTAGATGACGATTTTAAAGAATTTACAATGAGATTTGGAGGGTGTGTCGTTAGGGATACTCAAATATATGGAATACATAATTCCGAATTTCTTGGGGAAGATACAATTATTGATTTGAATAAAGAATTTTCCGATTATCTTAAAGATGGTCAAAGTAATTTAATAATTGGTACCGATGGCTGGGGAAATCCTATTTATATTTCTCCAGCTAAAACGGTAATGATTTACAATCATGATACTGATGAATTGCTAACTTTAGCTGATAATTTTTCAGATTATTTAGTGAAAATTCTTAAAAAGCAAATTTAGCAAACTATTTAAACTCGAACCATTTCAGACGGCCTCAATACCTCTTTGAGATCGTCTGAAAGACATTGTTCGAGGAGGACTATATTATGGAAATTAAAAATAGAGATGACTTTCTAGTTTTTTTTAAAAGAATTCATTACTGAAATTCATACAGAAGATTTTGAAAATAATACACTAGATAGCTTTTTAGAAGCCATGAAAAATTGGATTGAAGATATGGATGGATACTATAAAAATATAGGTATGAGAGAATATAACGACAAAACTTTAAATTGGAGTATGTTAGCAGATATTTTGAATGCCTCACGAATATATGAATAGCAATAAGTAAACGTAGGTTGAACTGAGTTCAGTCTACTATAGTTTGGATTGAATTCCAACAAAGAGGACCATTAATCCAAACATCTCAAGTACAAACCATATTCAATAAAGTTGGTCAATTAGTTTCAATTTGGGAAAATTAAAATGAATAAAAAGTATAAAGTCAGTCCTGAATATATCAGACTTTTTCTTGGACTATTACACGAAGGTATAGATAGCAAACTTGAAGACTTATTAGGTCTGAATTTAGTTAATCGAGATAGCGTAAAGAGATTAGTCAAAGAATATCTGTACCCCGAGTATCAAAGTTTTACAATATCAACCCAACTCAGAATTAAAGAAAGTTTGAGATTTGGATTAAATTTCTGGACAGAAGAACGACTATATGATCAATTTCCTAGTACCGACGCAGCCTTTGAAATACCTCAACAAATGACCGCAAAAGAACTTTATAAGCAAATTTGGGATGATATGTTTAATAATGAAGATATCACTATTTCTGATATAACAAAATATCAGGAATCAAACGAAAATTAGCAAGCCGTAGCCAGCATGAAACTTCCAGTCCTGACGTAGGGCATGTGAGGTACACACAAACCCTTGGCACAGGTACATAACTGAACCAATATGGTAATAAATACTCTTTTAGGCAACTGTTCTCGTGGGGCAAAGAGCAAAGAACGTTATAAGAAACCCTGTAAGCCTAAAAATGGAAAGTTACCCAAAAGTTGTTACTGAAGAATTATGAATGAGAGGAAAACCATGTATTTATCTGATATTAATCCTGAGTTAAATAGTGAAATTAATAATATTATATGTGAGTCGAGACAAGCTAAAACTCTTCAGGAAAGGATTGATGAGTTAATGAGGGCTTGGGATTTAATTCCAAAACCTGCTACTCAATTCGTAACCCCAACTAGTGGGCTATGTTCTGAAATTTCTGGCAGATTTAAAGAGCTAAAGGATTATTCTAAGGCACTTGAATGGATAAATATTGCATTAGAGGCGCGAAAAACAGTTCCTGATGGCAGTACATTTCTATGGGCAGGTATTATCTATTACGAACTAGGTGATATGGAAAATGCCTATAAATATTTTGACCTAACTTATAATGAGCTACGTTACACACCTTTCTCTATGGAAGACAAAAAATATTGGCAATTTTATAAGCAACGTAAAGAAGAAATAAATCCTAAGAAAAAAACCAAAAAGTAGCTTAATTATATCTGTCCAAGAAAATGGGTGCAGATCATAGGCATAGTCCTTTTAATTTGAGAGAAGTAACTAGAGAACAACATGCAGCGCTTGACCCTTATAGGAATCTAGGAGATTAGCTATGAAAGCAATAGAAATTTTAAAGAATTTTGTGGAAGAAAAATTATCAACTGAAGAATTGGAAAATGCATTGTATTCCAATCAAGAATTAATTTCCCTGTTGGAAAATACTAAAGCTAAACCTTATATGAATAGTAATTCCACTTATGAATATTTAATTAGTCAGGATTTGACATCTCTTGATACAAAGTTAAATTTGATGGATATTTTCAGGGAAATTTTAGATTACAAGCATATCCCGTACTCTTCGAATTCAACGACAGAAAAAAATTTTGATTTGATTTTGGAGGCTATTCCTAACTGGATACCAGCTGATATGGGTTATTTAAATTCTTTGTATGATAAGTACAAACCTAAGACGGCGACTACTTTTAAAAAGATTATTAAGGAACATTTCATTTGTATGGATAAATATCCCAAATGGTTACAGGAGCCTGATTGGCCTATCGTTGATAATATTCCCGCAATGTTTCTAGGGCAGTTAGATATATCGAAGTTGAAGCATGATACTACTTATTTGTACATTTTTTGGGATAAAAAATCAGATAGATATACAGAAGTAATACAGTCTCTATAAATGAGCAAGCTGTAGCCAATGAAATCTACAATTCCGATGTAGAGTGCGAATGGAACGCACGCACGCGGCTTCTGCTTCTGAGACAGCCTCGAAGAGGAAGCCGGATTCGTTTGGGCTGTTGGGTGGGGATAATCTTTATGGAAGAGGATAGCATTATGTTAGATAGATTATATTTAATCAAATTGATTGATCAGTTAAGAAATTTTGAAGGTTCAGAAGAGGATGAAGCTGTATTTCTTGAAAAATTAGAAAATTTGGTCACAGATCCAAATATATCAGATTATATATATTGGACAAACATGAGCTCCGAGGAAATAGCTGATAAAGTACTTAGTTACAAACCTATTATCCTTCCTGATTTAAGCAATTCTTAGTCTACATGAAATTTTTAGTTTTAATGTAACGTATATGTGGAATACATACATGTACTATGTGTAATAAACGACCTAATAAGAAATGTTGATTATTTGACAAATTATAACTGAAAGGAGTGATGAAAATGAAAATTAAGAGTTTAGTTGAGAAAATGGGTGGAGTTCAAAGGTTTTCATTTGAACCACTGATTCCTACATCTAGAAAATCAATGTCTAAATTTTTAGATATTACTAAAGAAGAATTTTCAGATTATTTGGATTATCTTGAATTATTTGGTGGAGAGACAGGATTTATAAAAGAATTTAAGTTAACCCCATATAGTGATTTGCCTGAATATTGTTATCCTGATGACGATATTCCTGTGGGTGGTAATATCGAATGGAATGGTGGTGATTTAGGTTTTTTTTATGGTGAAAATATAAACTACCAAAAAAATTCCCAAATTAGTGAAAGGCTTGAAAAATACAAAAATAGAATACCAGATAATTTTCTACCAATATCAAGTAATGAATTTGGTGATTTGATTTGTCTATGTACTCAAGGAGAAAGAATTGGGCAAATTTTCTATTGGGATCATGAAAATGAATGGGATGAAGAAGATTATTTTGATGAATTTGGTGTACAAATGCCTGAAGAAGTAAAATTCCAAAATATCTATTTAATTGGTAAAAATCTATATGATTGCTTTAGCAGAATGATTCCAGTTTAATAATTAAAGCAAGCCGTAGCTCGTATAAAACCTCCAGTCTCGAAGTAGGTTGTGTGCTGTGTTTAACCTCCGCTACATCTACGACGCACTGGGCAACCTGATCTACCGCCAGTTGACTAATGTCGAAAACCAATATTACCAATACGATTTAGAAAACCCGCTCGTCCGTGCTGAAATCAAAAAGCCCGCCGGCAATACCGAAATCTGGATATACGCCTACGACCCATTCGGATGCCGCCGTTCCAAAGACGGCAAATAATACCTCGCCTATTTCCACAACGACCAAATCGGCATACCGCCTAGAAAGGATTTAATCCATGATTAAAAATTTAAAAATTAATGACGGTAAAGCTACTGCTTTAATATCTTTATCGCCTAGTGGTAGGCAACCGCATGATATAACCATTTTTATTGATGATGAATCAGGAGATATACAAAGAGAAAGCCAAATTCATCCAATTCTTGATAAGATAGAGAGCTTTTTTAAACAAATAAACATTGATGATTTAATAAGAGAAATCTCAATAGAGATTAATCAAGCCTGTTATGAGCAAAGTGATTATGAATCAATGGAGTCCGATAATAAAGAATTAGCAAATGACTTAAGAATTATGAATATTACAGCATATTTTGATGATTTAGTATTTATATACTATTCTAATTCGTTTCTTCCTGATATGGAAATATCTGCTCAAATAACCTATGAAGGGAAATTAGAAAATTTGGAAATATATGATAAATAGTGCCGATATTTGGTCATCCGGAGGAGCAAATATATCTAAAGAAACGATATTAAAAGGATTAGGAAAATCAGCTGTGACTGTACCTAAAGGATTTTTCTAGAAAAATTACAAAGGAAAGAAGGATGAGTTATCAACTAATAAATAATTTTATAAACCTCTTACTAGATTATGGTTGGCATGTTCAAAATGCTGATAGTTCAGATTTATTCTATATTTCTGGCTATGAGATGGTTTGGAATTTGATAAATGATGATTTATATAGAACAAATACATTAGTTTTTTTTGTTATTGGAGATTTGGGCGAATTAAGCAAGAAGCTTAAAGATATTATTTATGTTACTGATAATAAAGGAAATAGACTTATCTTTAAGAAAGATAATTTATCTGACCAAATTAATTTTATTAGAAACCTATAATAACAATAACAACGACCTCTATGCGGTTATGGCATCAAATTATTGTTTGACAACATCGAAGAGATATTAAAAATGCAAAACGAATTAAGAGAAGGGGTTAGGACCGGTAAATATACTTGTACTGCACCAATTTCTAAAAGTAATAGTAAAAAAGGAAAAAATGATGACTCTTTATCAAATATACTCTGCTGTTGATAATGAAGAAGCGTATGTGGACTTAAAACAGGATGATAGAAAAATTGTAGAATTTATTAATTACAATAAAGGTAATTATACAGATGAAGCAGTTTTTATAGCTCAGAGTGGATATACCTCCAAAAATATTTCTAATACAGATTTTATTCAAACAATTCCTAAAATGTTATTGTTCTCTGAAACTTTCATTAATAAATTGGCTGATAAATTAAAAAATGAATTAGATTTTTTCCGGCTAAACTTAGAATCAAGAATGATGAATTTAAATTTTTCCTTGGGAAAATTAAATTAACTGCTGAATTGGTAAATATGGAAAAATCAAATTTTTATGAAATAGATGGAGAGAAATTTATCGATTATCCACCTGTATTCTTTGAAAATATATCTGGCTTCGAGTTTTGTGCAAAAGATATAAATGATGATTTAATTTGGGCTTTTTCTGATAAATTCAAAGAATTAGTTGTGAGTAATAATTTGAAGATGGAATTTCTTCCTCTAACATGAAATACTCTGTAAGTAAGTTATAGCAAACCGTAGTCCGTACGAAACCTCCGATCCTGGCTTAGGACATGAGCGGTACGCACGTACGCGGCTTCGCCTATCAAAACCCCACCAACGAAGACGGCGAAAGTAGACAACAGACCCGCTACTTCCACTGCGACCAAATCGGTATCCCAAGAGAGATGACCGATAAGGACGGTAATCTGGTTTGGTAACTACACCGGCTGGGGCCGTCTGAAAGAAGAAACCAAGGTAACGGATAGCGCATACCAGCCCTTCCGCCTGCAAAACCAATACGCCGACCGTGAGACGGGGCTGCATTACAACTTTTTCAGGTATTACGAGCCTGAAGTGGGTCAGTTTGTGAATCAGAATTCGATTGGGTTGGAAGGTGGAGAGAATTTATGTGCGTATTGATATCATAGGGGAATAGATATGATAAATTTAACTAATTTACAAACAAAAGGATATGATGAACTTATTGAAATTGATGG
>OBWG01001378.1_pt1 | contig 10477 bp, 10 predicted proteins | sample 1495221 | NCBI WGS metagenome assembly OBWG01 (sample SAMEA2580053, study PRJEB22360) | human gut metagenome | reverse complement strand
ACACCCTAAGCAAAGCTTCCGGCCGCCATACCGCATGTCACATCAACCAGAGGGACAATGATGGTATCTCCCACCTGTACCGGTTCCCCCACCACGGTCTTGGTGTTGACGAACTGGTCCATGCCTCTAAATAACGTGTCTATCGTAGATGTAAATTGATTCTCTGCCATAGTATGTCCTCTTCTCTATTTATTCCCGCGGGCTGTTGGGGGACAGGATATCCCATCCCCCAACAGCCGCCGCGAGTGTCATATCACTTTAAGAAACCCTTCAGCATCCTGCGGGTATGTCCGTCAAACAGGACCTGGAGTACCAGCCAAAGAATTACGGATAACCGTATTCTTCCTTTCAGGCCTCCCTCTGCGTCCAATATTTTCTCATCAAATACCGGGTACAAAAAAAGCTGCCTGTGGTAAAACGGGTAAATAAGGCTGGCGGCCTGGAGCACCTGCCCCGTAGTATAGGGATCGTCAAACCCGAAGGTGACGGTGCACCTGCCCTTTCTGGGCCACAGATGTACCAGGAGACGTTTTGTCTGCCTGTAAAGGAGCTTTAAGGACGCCTGATTCTTTTCATCCTCCAGCCACATTTTCTTTTCCTGAACAAACTCCCTGATTCCCTTAAGCTTATCACAGATTTTCGCAAAAGAAAACTTAAGTTTTTCCAGTATATGCCTGATTGACTGACTGATACGGCCCGGGAAGCCTTTTATTTTCCCCATGATACCGGGCCCCTTTTTGTCAGACTCAGGCCCTGTCCCATCTTCCTCTTCCCTGCTATCCTTCCGGTTGGCGTCCTGTTCTCCTGCCCGTTCCCCAAGGAGTTGACTGCCGTGGGCCTGTTCTTCAACGGACCGGCCGCCACGGGTCTGTTCACCGCCGGACTGACCGCCGTGGGTCTGTTCCCCGACGGACTGACCGCCATGGGCCTGTTCCTCCTGGGACTTCCTGTAATGCTCCTCATCCTGCTGCAGTTCCTCATACAGGGACTGTTCTTCATCTCCCAGTATGGTCTCCAGACCGTCTTCCAAATCCCGGGCAGGATCCTTTTCCCGATTGTGCCACAGTCTGAAGCCCAGAACCTTAAGACTGCACACCAGGCCTTCGCCTTCATAAACAGCCCTGAATGCCAGGATATGAAAGAACCAGGTGGCGCAGACCGACAGCAGCAGCTGTCCGTGGTAGCTTCCCTCTGCCTTATACCTCACAGGGATGAACAGCACTGCCAGGAGAATGCCAAGCAGCAGCCCCAGGATGACCAGAAGAACAATACCTATTATCTTCAATATCACGAGCAGAATATGAATCATCTTGCCTCCCCCAGGTACGCCATATATGATTTCCAGTTAAAACCGTCCGTATGCCGGTACATATCATCCACCATGGTGCGGACTACCTCACATGCTTCCCCATATCCCTCGGCCACGCCTAAAATCAGGAAATCCTCTGCCTTGCGTTCTTCCTCTGTCAGCAGCATCACAGGCCGTATGTCAAGTATATGATTCCCACTCTGAGGAAGAGTAATCACATAGGTGTCCGGCATGAGCTTCCTTTCGCGGATTCCCATGAGGACCCTGGCCCGGTGCCTTCCGGCCCGGTCTCCCATATATAGATGCTCCCACCAGCGCATTCATTCATCTCCCTCTGTCTGCGCGCCAGGCCATGTCTGAAACCCATTTCCGCCAAGGCACGTCCTAATAATCTTCCTGGTCAAATTTATCCTGCTCCATCAACATGCGTATAAGGCCCATGGAAATCTCTTTTTCCTTCACATCAGAGCAGCTTCTGAGGCTCCCTTCCACATACAAACGCACTTCCTCCAGGGAATCAAAAAAGACCGGCAGCCTGGACAGAATTTTGGACATCACAGCCCTGACAAGGACCTTTGGTTTTCCTTCCCAGGCAGCTGACAGCTCCCCAAAGAAGCACTCCAGCTTTCCGGCCATCAGTTCTTCATCCACCTTCTGATCCGCCTTGTCTTCCGGACGATCCAGGGACATGAAGGAGCTGTCTGACATGAGCAGCTCTATCTTCCTGAGAATCTCCCCGTCCTCATCCGCGCTGTCTGCCGCGCTCTTAACCTCTGTCGCTAGACGCATCCACTGCTCAAAGTAGGTCTCCTGCTTTCCCTCCAGCATGGACAGCTTATCTGTCAGCTCCTGCGGAATGGCCGTTACGGCCCCTTCCTCAAAAAGAGACTGGACCTTTGACAGCAGCTCTTGTAACAGGCTTTCCTCCGATACCTCCATCATCGCCCATCTTCTGGAAAGCATAAGCACATAAAGGTCATTGATCAAATCCATAAACAGCATCAGTTCCCCCGTGGTATCCAGGAGAATCTGTCCTGCCCGCTCCATCTCGGCTGTCAGATGCCGGTATTCCTCTGCTGTGACGGCCTTAAAATCCGCCCTTTCAAATTCCCTGAGAATGGAGTGAAGATCCTCGTATCCTGTCTCCATGTCCTCCGGCCGCGCCAGCATGGCCTCGGACCTCAGGATATACAGCATATCATCCAGGCTGGAGACCGGACCGCCCTTATAGACAGACAGCCCCTCCTCCACCATGGCAAAGAATTTATTCCTGGTAAGCCGTATGGGAAGCTGGCCCACCACGGACTGTATCCGTTCATTGACAACCATCGCCTCATCTGTGTCCGTGATATAGGCCATAATTTCCGCTGTCCATTCTTCCTCATCCGGCTGGACATTTCTGTTTCCCATGAGCTGGGGCTCAAAACGTCCTTCCAGACGGTTCAGAACGTACTCATACGCCTGAAAAGCATCCGTATAAGCGGTATTGGCCTCCATGGCCGAGGCAGTCTCATCCCTTAAGCCATTCAGCTCCTCCGGCTTCAGGCTTCCCTCCAGGAAATCCTTCAGCAGACCGTGGTATCGTTTGCTCAGCCTCTCCAGCCTGCTGCTTAAAAGGTCTCCTTCCAGGATTACCTCGTAGTACATATAGTAATTCAGGGCCAGCCGTGTATATGCATAGTGGCAGGCCGCTGAAATCTGTTTCTTCCTTCGTCTTGATTCCAAACCCAATTCCTCCCGGAACTTATTTTCACGCAATAAGCAAGGATGCTATATCCGCCTGGTATTTATTTATTAGCCAGTATGCAAAGACGCGCCAGATCCAGTGCTTTCATCATAGCCTGTTCCCGCACCTTTTCCCGGTTGCCCTTAAACTGGTATCTCCTGACGCAGGTTTTTCCCCTCAGGCAGCAGGCCATGTACACCAGCCCCACAGGCTTTTCATCCGTGCCGCCGTCAGGTCCTGCTATACCCGTAGTGGCCACACAGAGGCCGGTACCGCTGGTATTCACTCCGCCCTCCGCCATTTCCCTGGCAGTTTCTTCACTGACAGCGCCGTAAGCTTTCAGCGTGTCCTCACGCACTCCCAGAAGGCGCATTTTGGCTTCATTTGAATATGTCACCATACCTTCCATAAACACGCCGGATACACCGGGCACATTGACCATTCTGGCCGCTATCATGCCTCCGGTACAGGACTCGGCAGTGCACATGGTCAGATGATTCTGTTTTAGCAAATCCGCCACCGCCATCTCCAGGCTCACCTGTTCCTCGGTGGTATAGACAGCGTCCTTAAAGCGGTTCTTTATTTCCTTTTCCACAGGCGCAATGAGGGCCATACCCTCCTCCCGGCTTCCCGCCCTGGCCGTAATCCTTAAATGTACCTCTGCCGTCTTGGCGTAGGTGGCAATGGTGGGGTTGGTCTGGGCGTCAATCAGGTCCAGGATCATATCCTCTACCTGGCTTTCTCCGTATCCGCAGATTTTAACCATACTGGATACCAGCACCGCGTTCTGCTTTTGCTGGAGATAAGGAAACACCTGCCCGCTGAACATGGGATACAGTTCATTGGGAGGTCCCGGAAGCAGGATAGCGGTCTTGCCCTCCTTTTCCAGTATCAGGCCCGGGGCCATGCCGTTGGCATTGTCCAGCACCAGCGCCCCCTGGGGGACTGTGGCCATCTTCCAGTTGTTGTCCGGTATGTGCCTGTAAATGTTATTCCTGAAGAATTCTTTCAGATGCTCCCTGGTATGGGCATCCTCCACCAGAGGCATGCCGAATGCGTCGGCACATACCTCTTTTGTCAAATCATCCTCTGTGGGGCCCAGGCCTCCTGTCAGTATGAGAATGTCCGAGCGTGATAGCGCCTGGCGCACCACGGACATCATCCTGTCATAATTATCCCCCACCGTGACCTGGAAAAACAGATCGAAACCAAGCATGGCGCATTTCTCCGCCAGGAACTGGGTGTTGCTGTTTACAATATTTCCCATAAGTATCTCGGTCCCCACGGATATGAGTTCCACAGTCATGCTACATGCCTCCCTCTGTCAGGATTTTGATATTCTTTGCCACATAGTCCACCAGGGATATGATGGTCAGGGCAACCGCAATGACAACCACAATGTTTGTCACCAGCGTCAGGGCCGGAATATTAAAAATCATCAGAATGACAGCCGCCATCTGGAAAGTGGTCTTAAATTTGCCCCAGTAGCTGGCTGCAATGACCACACCGTTATCTGCTGCCACCAGACGGAATCCGCTGATGATGAATTCACGGCTGATGATGATGATGACAACCCAGGCCGGAAGCTGTCCCAGCTCAATCAGGCAAATCAGCGCGGAACAAACCAGAAGCTTGTCTGCCAGCGGGTCCATAAATTTACCAAAATTGGTCACCAGGTTATACTTCCTGGCAATCTTGCCGTCAAACAGATCCGTGAGACTGGCCACAATGAACAGAACATTCGCCACAATACGCATGGTATAGTTATTACCGTGGTCAAACAACAGGGCCGCAACAAAAAATGGGATCAAACACACTCTTATAATCGTCAGTTTATTGGGCAGATTCATCATACACCTCTCCTATCAAATCATATTCAGCGGCTCCTGTTACCTTAACCCTCACAAAGTCGCCTGACATCAGTTCCACATCCCCGTTCACAAATATCAGACCGTCCACATTCGGCGCGTCCATGTAAGTCCGTCCCACGTAGGCAGGCTCATCCACCACCTTTCCTTCTATGAGAACCGTAAGCACCCTGCCTACCATATTCTCACAGTGTTCAAATGCAATGTCCTGCTGCAGCTCCATGATTTCGTCCCTGCGCTCCTCCTTCACCTCCTCCGGCACCTGGTCGGGATAGGAAAAGGCCGGTGTATCCTCCTCAGCGGAATAAGCAAATACACCCAGACGCTCAAACTCCATCTCATTGACAAAGTCCATCAGCTCCTCATGGTCGCTCTCGGTCTCTCCCGGAAAGCCCGAAATCAGGGTAGTCCGGATGGCAATATCCGGAATCTCCTGCCTGAGTTTTCCGATGCGCTCCATCAGCTCTTCCTTGTTGGTCCTGCGTCCCATGCGCTTAAGAATCCGGTCGCTGGCATGCTGGATGGGTATATCCAGGTAGTTGCACACCTTTTCCTCTGTCCGGATGGTCTCTATAAGCTCATCTGTGATTTCCTCCGGATAGCAGTACTGAATGCGAATCCAGTAGATACCCGGAATCTTTGCCAGCTCCTTAAGAAGTCTCGGAAGACATTTCTCCCCGTAAAGGTCCCTGCCGTAGAGAGTGGTTTCCTGCGCCACCAGAATCAGCTCTTTTACGCCTGCTTCCGCCAGCTGCCTGGCCTCCTTCACCAGCTGCTCAATGGGAACGCTGCGGTAGGGGCCCCTTAAATAAGGGATGATACAATAGGTGCAGCGCTTGTCACAACCCTCCGCGATTTTAAGAAAGGCATAATGGCCGCCGGTGGTAACCACACGTCTGACTTCCGTCTGGGGAAGCTCGCTCAAATCGTGAAAACAGGAAAGATGGGTACCCGTTCTTCCTGCCAGCACCTCATCCAGCACCTTTGCCACCTCCTCATAGGAAGTGGTCCCAAGGATGGCGTCCACCTCAGGTATCTCATCCAGAATTTCCTGCTTATATCTCTGGGCCAGGCATCCTGCCACCAGAAGGGCCTTTAAGTTCCCCTCCTCCTTATACCGGGCCATGTCCAGGATGGTGTTGACACTTTCCTCCTTGGCATCTCCGATAAAGCAGCAGGTATTGACCAGTATCACATCCGCCTCTGTCTCGTCGTCCGTAAACGTGATGCCCCGTCCGTTTAACAGTCCCAGCATCTTCTCTGTATCCACCAGATTCTTATCGCATCCAAGGGATACGCAAAATAACTTTATATTCTCCATATGAAAATAACTCCTAATGAACATTTAAGCCATCTCTGTCCAGGCAGCACCGGAAATGACCCAGAATGCTTCCCTGTACAGGAGACGGCTTATGATTTATGCGTTCTGCTCTTCCTCTTCCGTTGTCTCTTCCTCCGGAAGGATTTTTACCTTCTGGTGATACAGTTCATCAATGGCAATGGACAGAGGTTTCTTTCCTGCTGCTCCGGCAACCATGGGGTCCTCCCCCGCAATAAGCTGTCTGGCGCGTCTGGAAGCCGCAATGACGATGGAATAACGGCTCTGTACCACCGGCTGTTCCCCTGGCTCAATATCGCTGTTTACTACGTTGATTAAATCGGTGTATGATGGATGTAACATATTACATTCCCCTTTCAAAATTGTTATATGATTTTTATAAATGGTTTACTGTCTGTCATCCAGGTGGTAAAGTTCTTCCCGCATCCTGCTCAGGAAGTCCAAATGATAGCAGGTCTTACTGTGCTGCAGAGTGATAAGCTGATGCATCTGCTCCACACAGGCATCAATCTCGTCGTTAATCAGCAGGTAATCATAGGCTTCCATACCCGACGCCTCCTCAGCGGCACGGCGGAGCCTGGCATTGATGACCTCAATGGTCTCTGTTCCCCTGCCTACCAGACGGCGGCGAAGCTCCCCGGCACTGGGCGGCGTCACGAAAATCAGCAGCGCATCGGGAAAACGCTTCTTCACCTTAAGGGCGCCCTGAATCTCAATCTCCAGAATCACGTCTTTTCCCTCTGCCATCTTCTTCTCCACATAATCCCTGGGCGTGCCGTAGTAATGGTTCACGTACTGAGCGTACTCCACCAGACGCCCTTCCTCAATCATCTGCTGAAAATATTCCCTGTTGACGAAGAAATAATCCTCCCCGTCCTTTTCTCCTTCCCTGGGCTGCCTTGTGGTGGCGGATACGGACAATGCATAATTGTCATACCGCTTTAGCAGCTCTTTCATGAGTGTTCCCTTTCCTGCTCCGGAGAATCCGGATACTACCACTAAAATTCCCTGCTGGTTCATGGTATGCTCTCCCTGACTTTTCAATGTACTTATTTGGATGTTCCTATTCAATATTCTGTATCTGCTCCCTGACCTTTTCGATCTCGGTCTTAAGGGCAATGGCCTTGTCCGAGATGGACAGGTCCGTGGACTTGGACAGGATGGTATTGGCCTCCCGGTTCATCTCCTGGGCAATGAAATCCAGCTTGCGGCCAACGCTCTCTCCGCTTAAAAGCTCATTTCTGGTGTTGTGTATATGGCTTCTGAGACGCACCGTCTCCTCATCCACACATATCTTATCCGCATAGATGGTAACTTCTGCCGCAATACGGCTCTCCTCCATGGCTGTGTTGCTTAAAAGCTCCTTTACCTTGTCCTCCAGCCGGTTTCTGTACTCTGTTAAAATCTGGGGGGAGCGCTCTTCGATAAAATCCACCAGCGTTTCCATATAATCCAGTTTGCCTAAAAGGTCCTTCTTAAGATGTTCTCCCTCTATCTCCCTCGACTCCACAAACTTGACAGCGGCCTCCTTAAGGGCTTCTGAAAGAATTTCCCACAGATGCTCCTCGTCGTCCGGCACCTGCTCCATGGTAAGCACCTCAGGAAACTTGGCCAGGGCCGACACCTTCACATCATTCTGAATGCCAAACTCATCCGACATCCTGTTAAAGTACTCCATATATTCAGCAGCCAGCGCCCGGTTGTACTTAAGGCACATATTGCCTTCTGTGTAATCCTCGTAGTTGATGAACAAATCCACTTTTCCCCTCTGGATATATTTCTTAAGGAGTGTCCGGATGGAAGCTTCAAAATAATTGAACTTCTTGGGCATCTTAATACTTAAATCCAGATATCTGTGATTAACGGCCTTCATCTCGACAGAAATCTTGTACTCGTCCGTCACATTCTCGCATCTGCCGAAACCAGTCATGCTTTTTAACATAACGAATGCCTCTCTTTCGCTTTTATCCATAGTTAGTTAGTATTATAATTCATCTGGGGAATCAAGTCAACAAATTGTTCAACAAAGCAATTTCCGCTTGTTCAGCAAAACAATTTCCGCCGGCTAACCCAATTTCCAGTGAAGCAATTAACGGGGCGCTTCAAATGCAGGGCCTTTTCTATTCCGTCAAATTATGGTATTCTTATATTCAGCGGCCACAGCGCCCGGACATGCCCCGAAGCAGGGAACCTTCCGGTTCATCCCCTTTCCCTGTCCAAACAGCATTTCCCGCGTTAATACAGGCCCGACAGGAGTGTATATATCATATGGCATTTGACGGCATTACCATAGCAAACCTGGTTCATGAGTTCAAGGAAGCCCTTGGGGGCGGACGCATATCTAAAATCGCCCAGCCCGAAAAGGACGAGCTTCTCATAGCCATTAAAAATAACAGGGAAAATTACCGCCTCCAGATATCGGCCAGCGCAAGCCTCCCCCTTATCTATCTGACGGACAAAAACAAACCCAGTCCCATGACAGCGCCTAATTTCTGCATGCTGCTGCGCAAGCACATCGGCAGCGCCAGAATCGTGGACATCAGCCAGCCGGGCTTAGAGCGCATCATCCAGTTCGAGCTGGAGCACTTAGACGAGATGGGGGACCTGTGCCGCAAAAAACTGATTGTGGAAATCATGGGAAAGCACAGCAACATCATTTTCTGCAAGGAGGACGGCACCATCATTGACAGCATCAAGCATGTGTCCGCTCAGGTCAGCTCTGTCCGCGAGGTGCTGCCGGGACGAACCTATTTCATCCCCCAGACCGTTGCCAAGGAAAATCCTCTTTCGGTCACAGAGGAAACCTTCCGCCAGACAGTAGGCTCCTCCTCCATGTCCATCCAGAAAGCCCTGTACAACCATCTCACAGGCATCAGCCCCATTATGGCTGAGGAAATATGCCACCTGGCAAGCATTGATTCGGATTACGGCGCCTCTGAATTGTCTGAAACAGAACTTCTGCACCTTTACCACACTTTTTCCCTGGTGATGGAGGATGTAAAGGAAGGGCGCTTTGCTCCTGCCATTGTCTTTGATGAAGAAGGCCCGGCAGAATACGCTGCCCTGCCCCTGACCTGTTACGAAGGCGGTGTTTACCGCAGCCAGTCCTTCCGGTCCATGAGCCATCTGCTGGAGGAGTACTATGCTTCCCGGGACACCCTCACCAGAATCCGTCAAAAGTCTTCAGACCTTCGCCGGATCGTCCAGACAGCCCTGGAGCGCAACAACAAAAAATACGATTTACAGCTAAAACAGCTGAAAGACACTGAAAAACGTGAAAAATACCGCATATACGGCGAACTCCTGAACACCTACGGCTATGAGCTCACCGGCGGCGAGAAATCCTTTACCTGCCTTAACTACTACACCAATGAGGAAATCACCATTCCCCTGGACACGCAGCTGTCAGCAAAGGACAATGCCAAAAAGCACTTTGACAAATACAACAAATTAAAGCGCACCTATGAAGCCCTGACAGACCTGACAAAGGAGACCAAGGCTGAAATCGACCATCTGGAATCCATCAGCTCCGCACTGGACATAGCCCTGGCCGAAAACGACCTGGTGCAGATTAAGGAAGAGCTGATGGAATACGGGTATATCAAAAAGCGCCGTTCCAGCGACAAAAAGCCGAAAATCACCAGCAAGCCCTTCCACTACATTTCTTCCGACGGCTTCCACATTTACGTGGGAAAGAACAACTACCAGAATGAGGAACTCACCTTCAAGCTGGCCACAGGAAACGACTGGTGGTTCCACGCAAAAGGCATTCCCGGATCCCATGTCATCGTAAAAACTGAGGGCCGCGCCGACCTTCCCGACCGCCTCTTTGAAGAAGCCGGTTCCCTGGCCGCCTACTATTCCAAAGGCCGTGACAATGACAAGGTGGAAATCGACTACATCCAGAAAAAGAACATTAAAAAGGTAGCCGGAGCCGCACCTGGATTCGTGATTTACCATACCAATTACTCTTTGGTGGCATCGCCGGAGTGCGGGTTGAATGAAGTGGAGTGATTTGGATTTATAGTGTCGTGAACGAGAGTACGGTACGTCTGCGGAGAGGGGAGGCTTGAGGCTGCAGGGGTTGTGTTGGATGTAAAGCAATACAAGCCCCGCACCCCCGCCTCCCCTCTCCGCAGACTGTGCATCTCTTCCGCCAGGTATATAAATCCGAAAAAAGCGGTTCTATACTGAATGTTGGGGTGTGCTGAAAAGCACACTTCCAACATTCTTTT
>OBWG01001375.1_pt1 | contig 10498 bp, 10 predicted proteins | sample 1495221 | NCBI WGS metagenome assembly OBWG01 (sample SAMEA2580053, study PRJEB22360) | human gut metagenome | reverse complement strand
CCTCCATGATAAAGCGGCGGTACCCCCTTTTCAGAAACCTGCCGTATGAGGGAAAAGACCCCGGCGTTCCACGCCGCCGGGGTCGTCCCTACTTGCACCGCAATCTCTCCGACACGGGTATTGACCGTATCAAAAAGCCCCGTGAGGTTGCCCATGATCCCCTCGATCAGAAGCCCTTTTAACCAGTCTGTCAGCCAGTCGGTGAGAAATCCCATAAGCTATCGCCCTTAAAACAGGCCGGACAGCAGGGGGATCAGGGTGGTGCCCAGCACGATGATGCCGCCGCCCGCCATGAGCTGCTTCATGCCCTGGCTCTTGGCGCCGGGGTTGTCCGAGCCATAGCCCTCCAGCAGGTTCACCACGCCCCACACGCCAAGGCCAGCGCCGAGGGCCACAACGAGGGTCTGCAAAGTGTCGATGGCAGAAGAAAAGAACTGCATATAGCCTCCATTTCTCCGGGGAATACCCGGGCATGAAAAAAGCCGCCCTTACAGGCGGCGCTTGCCGCACCTTGGGACAATTTGTCCCGAAGTGCTATTTATACAAAGGCGTCCGGGTCATCGAGATCGTCATAGTTGAGGATGTCCTCGTCCTCGTCTGTGAGCGCCTCGTCCGGCACGGTCGCCTCGCACACCTCACATTCCTCGGCCAGCCCGGGCCGCCTGCGGCGGTTAATGAGCTTGTCGAGGGAAAAGGCGTTTTTCTGTTTGTCGGCCTCCGCCGTGTACTTGTAGTTGGGGTGCTGCTTCAAATCGTACTTCTTGGAATAGAACGGGGGCAGGCCCCGGAGCTGCAAGATGCACCTGTCACCGGGCATGGTGGCAAGCTCGCTGGGGGTCATCAGCTCCCGGCCCAACCGTTGGTTGTTCTGGCTGTAACTTTCCGACTGGCCCCGTGTCCGCCCATCCGTCTGCATGGAGATCGTGGCTTTGCCCAGCCAGTTTTCGGAAATCTCCTTGATGGTGGAGCTTTCCCGCCCGCCGAGAAAAATCACGCTGTCCATGTTGCCGAGGATCGTTTCAGCATTTTTGTCATAGATGGCCTTGCATTGGGCCAACTGCTGATAAAAGAGTGTCAGACTGACCTCTCTGGAACGAATAACAGCCACCAGCTTTTCGAGGTTTGGCACCTGTCCCGTATTGGCCGCCTCGTCCCACAGCACCCGCACATGATGGGGCAGGCGGCCCCCGTGAATATTGTCCGCCCGTTCACAGAGCAGATTGAACATCTGCGAAAAGGCCAGCGCCACCAGAAAATTGTAGGTGCTGTCGGTGTCGCTGATACAGAAGAAAGTGGCCGTGCGCCTGTCGCCCATGCGGTCAAGCTCCAGCTCGTCATAGGACATGATCTCCCGGAGCTGGGGGATGTCAAATGGGGCCAGCCGGGAGCCGCAGGAGATCAGAATCGACTTGGCCGTTTTGCCGCTGGCCAGCTTGTACTTCTTGTACTGTTTCACCGCAAAGCAATCTGGCTTGCGCTGTTCCAGTCCCTTGAACATATAGTCCACGGCATTGAGAAAGTCCTCGTCATCCTCCTTCACTTCCATGCCGGAGATCATGTCAACCAGCGTATTCATGTTGCGCTCCTCCTCGGAGCCCTCAAAAATGATGTACCCCAGCAGGGCGCAATACAAAAGCGTTTCGGCCTTCGTCCAGAACGGATCGCCCTCTTTGCCCTCGCCCTTGGTGTTGGAAATCAGGGCGTTTACAAACTTCAAGATGTCCGCCTCGTTCTTGATGTAGGCCAGCGGATTATAGTGCATGGATTTTGTAAAATCTATGCTGTTGAATACCTTGATTTTGTATCCCCGCTGTTGGAGAAAGTGGCCTACTTGCCCGAGGACTCCTCCTTTCGGATCGACACAGACATACGAGGAATGAGCCTGGAGCAGCTGGGGCGTGAGCCAGAACCGGGTTTTGCCGGAGCCGGACGAGCCGATGACGCAGGCGTTTAGGTTGCGGGCGTTGGCCGGATTTTTGGGCCGGGTGTTGATGGTGAGCAGCTCTGTCCCGGTGAGAATGATATTATTTTCAAACTTAGGATCGACAAAAGGCTTGATGTCTTTTTCGGTGCCCCACCGGGCGGAGCCGTATTCCTCGTCCCGCCTGTACTTCTTTGCGTTTTTGCTTTTGAAGTAGATCAGCAGGCGAAAGGCTACCGCCCCCACAATACCCACCAGCCAGTCAAAGGGATCAAGCCCCGGCGCAAAGTCGGCAAAGGCCGGGCCGATGCTCCGGCCCAGCCCCAGCAGCTTTTCACCAAACCCGGCCCCCGTCGCCAGACGGTAGGCCGTCCCCAGCTTCAGACAGGCCCAGCCGATGAACAGATAGGGAATGTTAGGGAGAATGTACTTTCGGATCTTATCTGTCGGCATGAACCACCTCCTGTACCCGCTCTTTGGGACGGGGCCGCTCTTGGGCAAGCTGCTCCGACGCCCGTTTGAGCTGATCCCGGATAGGGATGCGCCGGGATTTGGATTTGTTCAGTACCTTGCGGGAGTATTCAGAAAAACAGGCGGTCATGGCGTCGGCCTGCCCAGCCTTAAAGAACAGCAGATATTTGTCCGGTCCGGTTTTGTAAAAGGCGTAGTCTACATTCCATTTCCGGGCCACCCGGTCAAACAGCTTGGTGTCGCCGGACAGCTCAATGCTGGATGTCGATGCGCCGTGGGCCATGAGCTTTTTCACGCTCTGCTTGCCGTGGGGCGTCTGCTTGGCTCGGTGGTGCTTGTCTATTTTTCGGCCAATGGCCCGCAGCACATAGGCAAGGCCCCGGGCGGTCAGCTTGGATGCCTTCACGGAAACGGCAATCGTGCGCCGGGAAATATCTTCATCTACCAGTCAAACCACCCCCCTCGTCGTCACAAACTCCGCTCTGCTCCTTCGGGCGTTACCGCCCGAAATCCGCCCGCTTCGTTGCTCCTCCTCTCCCCACAAAGTCATGCGACTTTGTGGGGCACCCCACGCTTGGGACAAATTGTCCCGAAGTGTTGTTATCGCTCCGGCACCTCCTTCCTCGGGTGCAGCCGTTCTCCCTCCAGCGAGGAACGGTCAATGACCTCCTTGTAGGCGGCCATCTGCTCCCGGATGTTGAGCTTGGGCATAGAGAAAACCCTGTGTTCGTCGGGAATGTCCTCCCGCCCGTGGTAGTGTTCAATGAAGCTGCCGCCATTGTTCAGCACATATCCACCGGGGGCATAGTGCCCATCCTCGTTGAGCCGAATATCCCGCCCGTATGCCTCGTAGTCAAAATAGTTGAGCAGGTGTTCCGGCACATCGATGGCCTCCATGTCCTCCACATAGATGCGCCCCAGCGTTTCATCGTCTGTCACGCCCGGATAAAACTCAAAGCAATCCAGATTTTGCGCCAGATTGATCAGCTCTTTCACGCTGCCGGTGTATTCACCGCTGTCAATGACCGCTTCAAATTTCTCCAGATCGCCTTGATCCAGCTCAGAGATCACGCAGGCCAGATGGTTGAGTTCGTCGATGTTCTCATATTCGCCCAAGTGGTCGTAAAGCCCCAGCACATCCCCGTCAAAGTCAGTGATGAAGATTTCCTCATACCGCACCCCGTCAATACCAATGCGCTTTAAGAGGGCCTGCACCTCCTCGGGTGTCGTGGGGAATTTCAGATATTCGCCTACCAGCTCACCTTCGTTGTACTTCCCCAAGTTGGTGACATAGGCTTCAAACAGAGCGGGCATCAGCGCCGCCCCTGTCCTTTGACGGTGAGGATGCCCTCCAGCGTTGTGGCGGTGATCCCCAGCCGCTGGGCCACGGCGATGTCGTTTTTCATGGCCTCGGTGACGGTCTGGCCGCACACCACCAGCACATGGGAGCGCCGCAGCAGGTCACGGCTCATGTCGATGCCACTCTTATGCTCCTCGGGAACCGCATCGTTGAGGAACAGAGGCAGATACAGCGTGGGGCAAATAGGCGAAAAGCCAGCCTCATACACCACACGGCAATACCGGGCCGCCTGTTCCGTGTTCTTGTAGTCCTCGCCGCACCATGCGGCGGTGATATACGCAAGGGGCCTTTTCATAGAAAACCTCCGTTTCATGGTATTCAACCCTATCCCCCCGCCCTTTCCCATTCATGGGAAAGGGGGCGGCTCTGGAGGATATAACCCTGTCACGCCCCCGGGAATGGCACAGCCAGGGCCGCCCGTAAAGGGCAAGCCGCCGCAGGACAGCGGTGCGATGCACCCTTGACGGACAGCGCCCGGCCATGCCATGTAAAAGGCGGCGACGGGGGATAAATTTCAAGAGCCTTGAAAGAGGGAACGAAAAAGACCTCGGGACAAATTGTCCCAAGGTCGGTTACTTCTCCATATCCTTTTTCTTGTCGGGCTTGCCCAGCTCCGGGGGCTGCTTCTCTTTCCACTCGTCCAGCAGGGCCAGAATGGTGTCCTTCATCTCCCGGGGCGTCTTGTCCTTGCCAAAATACTTTTCCAGTTCGGCGCTGTTGATGATCACCTTGTCAACCTCCTTTTTCTGTTCGCTCAAAATACCGTCGATCACATCGCCGTTCAGCTTGCTCTCCTTATCCAGCTCCCGCATCTTTTGTGCTTGGGAAAGGGACGGTGAGGACGCCTGACCCTCAATGGCAACGGCGATATACTTCTGGTGCTTGGGGCGGATGAAAGAAATCTCTACGGCGGGCGTAAAAGAGAGCTGCTTCTCGTCCACCATCTTTTGCAGATCAGGGACAAGCTCGGTCAGGCGGATATACCGCTGCACCTGCTTGTAATTCATGCCGTTGCGATCCCCGACGATCTGGGTGGAGCGTTTTCCGGCGTCCCGATCATCCTCGCCGGGGCGGGCTCCTTGGTGCTTGATGGCCTCCACCTGCTGTTTCAGCGCAGCGGCCTTTTCCGTGGGCAAAATTCTTTCCCGGTGCCGCAGGTTGTCGTCCGTCATGGCGAGGATGGCCTCGTCATCCGTCATGTTGCGGACGATACAGGGCATATTGACAAACCCGGCCAGTTCACTGGCCCGCTGGCGACGGTGTCCGGCGATAATCTCATATCCGCCGCCCTCGCGGGGCCGCACCAGCGCAGGCTGATTGACCCCGGCGGCCTTGACCGACTCCACCAGCCCCTGCATTTCCGCATCGTCCCGGACGCCAAAGGGGTGATTTTTGAACGGGTGCAACTCGGAAAGATTGAGATAGACAATCTCCTCTTTCACCCCACGGGTGGCATCCCGAGGGGCGAGCGGCTGTTCGGTTGTAGCCGGGGCCTCCGCCACAGCGGGAGCGCCTTTCCCGGCAGGCGGTTTGCTTTGGGACATTTTGTCCCGAGGTTGCGGCTTGGCCTTGTCGGGGGCCGCCTTGTCAGCCTTGGGTAGGCGGCCCCTGCGGGGCTTGGCCACATCCTTTGCTTTGTCCGCCTGCTTGTCCTTATCCGGGGCCGCAGCCTTTTCCGGGGGCTTGCCCTTCGTCGCCCCATTCCTGGCAGCGGTAAAATCTACCACCTTCCCAGCGGAGGCGGGATCTCCCATGCCTGGGATCGTGGTCTGCTTCTCGTCCTTGCCTGGCTGCGGCGCACCCTCCTTAGACGGAGCAGGAGCATCCTTGTCTTTGGAGGCCTCCGCCTTGGCCGGAGCCGGCTGCTCCGCCGCAGGGTCTGGAACCGTCTTTCCCTCAACGGGCTTTTCCACCACAAGGGGCGTTACCACTTTAGACGCTCCCTCTACCACGGGGGCCTCCGCCTTGGCCGGGGCGGACTGATCATGCACCGTGGAATCGGCTGTGACAGGCTCCACCTTTCCTGACTTTGGGGGCTCGTCCGCTTTCCCAGCGTTGGGAATATTTTTTTTATCGTCAGCCACCTAAAAACCTCCTTCGTTGTGAAATAGAAAAAGCCAGCCCGATGGCTGGCCTGTTGGGAGTACCCCTCCTTTCTTGTTGGGATATATGAAAACGCCGCCCGTAGTCCCGTTTGGCGGTATTACATTCAAATAAATTCGACATTTAATCTCACATTATATATACACATTGGCGCCTGTATGATACAATTTAGATAGTCTAACCATTATCACTTAGGGGGTGTACCTGTGGCTTTTAATGCAGAGCAGAGAAAAATCAGTACGATATTATCTGGCGACTGGCAATATACCATCCCGCGCTATCAACGCAAGTATGTTTGGGAAGAAAAACAATGGCGCGAATTGTTGGATGATCTTAAATACTGTTTAGAGAATGAAAATATTTCTTCAGACCAAGATTGGACACATTTCCTTGGGAGCTTTGTTTTTGAAAAGAACCAAAAGGATAATAAATTGGTTGTAATTGATGGTCAACAACGCCTTACAACCATTATCATCATGCTTTGCGCTATTTGTGTTCTTTTTAATGAAGCTGGTGAACAGGATCGATTTAACGGCGTAACAAAGTACATCCTTGGAACCGATGATTTAGGAAAGCCTTATAGCCGAGTTGGAAATGCAGACCTTTCCAATTTTCAACTTCTTGTAGATGAGGCTACCTCATACAATTCCTTGCAATCCAAAAGCAGTCTTTTTTCAGGCACATACCTTGTTTCTACCCCTAAAGATAACTTGAATATTAAACAGTGTTTTAACTTCTTTTATACACAATTCTCCGAAATGATTGACTCCGCAGAACAACGAATTATTGAGTTATCGCGGATTAAAGACAAAATATTAGCCCTTGATGTAATTGAGATATTAGCTACCAATCAGCAAGAAAGCTATAATATTTTTGAAATTCTTAATGCCCGAGGCGTTGATCTGCAACAGCATGAACTGATAAAAAACTATATCTTAAAATATGTTCAGCCGCGTTCGGACATCGATAGGGCAAAAATCCAGTGGGATAAGTTAGAGGATTTGTTATTTGTTGATAAACGCCCAGTTATAACAACTTTCTTCAACCATTATGTCACGCATCGCTATGAAAAGCCGACGAAAGATAATTCAGAGTTTAGAATTATTAAAGCAAAGTGCAGCAAGAATGAAATGAGCGAATTACTGGAGGATCTGATCCAAAAGGCCCAAATTTACAGATGGTTTTATCTTCCTGGCGAATGCAATAATGCTGTAATAAGACAAGCGCTGCAATTCTTCAAGGACAACAATCATCGCCAATTCAGGCCGATCTTTTTGTCAGTCATTTCCGCACTTAACCAAGAAAAAATTGATATTGCAATGGCCGAGAAGTTCTTTTTGTTTTTGCAAAACTTCTACTTTGCTTACGGGGTAATTTGTGGCGGCAAATCAAACGCACTGGATGATACTGTAACTGACTATGCAAAGAAAATAGAAACCGAAGATGCAAAAGCCGGAATTATAGATTTTGTCAAAAAACTTAGGACATATTACCCGCCATATTCACAATTCTTGACTGCATTTAAGCTTGTCGGGTATTCTCAAAAGGTAAAGTCATACAAAACCCCGGCCAAGAAACATGATGTACAGTATATCTTGCGAGCACTTGAAAACTACTGGCAAGCCAAAAACAATGAACTCAGTGTGCAAACATTTACCATTGAGCACATTGGGTGTGATAACGGCGAAGAAAGCCATTGTAGAATAGGGAATCTTCTTCCTCTGGCAGAGGGAGTAAATAATAGCATTGGCGATGATTTGTTTGTTGATAAAATTTCACAGTATAAAAAATCCAATTTTGTTTCTGTAAAAAAATTTGTAGAACGATATGGATCAAAGACAGAATGGACAGAACAGGATATAGATGCCCGAGCAACACATATGGCTGAACTCGCATATAACAAAATTTGGTCAATTCTTGGTATTTTTTCAGAAATTGATTGATTTCTCTTTTACATAGGAAGGTCGATGCCCAAGTGCGAATTTGGACATCGACCTCTATAATAGATGAACCTCTTGCTTGCTGCGCTAAAACCATTGATATGACTGGATTTTTCCAAGTCCTATAATTACACTCCGACCATGGGTGAGTCCTATAAGGGCCCACCCATTTTTTAATAATTTGCAAATTAGTTTTGAAAGTGGTACAGAAATGTACTACTTTTTTCTTTTTTCTGCCTATATGCAGAAGTCTGATTTTACATGATAGGTGGAAATATGATATACTACAAACGACATACAGGAAAGCTGCTGCCGCAGAAAACGGCAGAGCAGCCAAACTGGGTCCAATGGACGCACCATTCAGAGGGCAAAACGCACTGCGAGGAATGTTTGAGGCTGGATGGCTGTTGGTTTCAGGAAGAAAAAGCCCCGCCTTGTCCGCATCATCCTTTTTGCCATTGCACACTGGATCTTATTCCGTACGCTGTAGTGTTTGGTAATGTTTCAGTATACAGCGATTATGGTAAATTTGATCCCTATTTATTTAACACAACCGGTCTGCAGACACACAATAAAGAAAAACTCTTCAAAGAATGGGGATATACTGTTGACGATGCAAGATGGCTGCAAGCAGAGATAGAACGGCAAGGGAGGGAAAGATATCTCTCTGGGCAATATGAGCTTGGAAAGCTAAATATGTTTGGACAAAGAATCAATATCAGAGTAACTATTCCAAGGAAAAATGGCTTCGGCGATATTTCTTTTGTCACAGGTTAGATGGTGAAACCCAACGGACAGATAAAACTGAATACACCATACAGAGGTAAATAATATGACATACATGGATCATGTAGAAGTTATCGTCGAAAAAGAAATGTACGCAAGAGATGGTGTTCATAAAGGCATGCAAGGGTGGATCACTGAACCAGAAAACATCAACGGATATTGGTTGGTTAATTTTCCTCAGTGCGGTGAAAAGAATGATATTATAATAAATATTTTGTGAGAACTGGCAAAACCCTGTGAAACAGCGCATTACACCGCATTTCCTGACAACAAGCCCCTCAAATTACTACGAATTTACTACTAAGGAATGAACTTTGATGCGACGAAACACAGAGAAATGCGGACATACGGTTTAGCGCCGCTCTTTGAATTGCTCTCTAAATCACATATCTCCCGACTGGATAGGCCGTCTTTTCCGAATGGAGAAGGCGGCTTTTTCATGCACTTACATAGCCGCCTGTTTCGCCGCAGGCGGCTAAATCTATGAAAGGAGGGAACCCCCAAAATGGCGAAACCAAAGGTAATCAGCGTAGCAAACCAAAAGGGCGGCGTCGGCAAAAGCACCACCGTCTACAACCTGGGAGCCGGCCTCGCGTTGGAGGGGAAGAAAGTCCTGCTGCTGGATGTGGACCCCCAGGGCGACCTCACCAAGATGCTGGGCCAGCGCAAGCCCCATGATCTGCCCCTCACCCTTGCCAATGTCCTGAACGATGTAGTATCGGGAACAATGCCCCGCGACCACCCGGAGATCATGCACCACCATGAGGGCTTTGACTTTGTGCCAGGAAACCGCAGTCTGTCCGCCGTAGAGGTGGGGCTGGTGAATGTGATGAGCCGTGAAACGGTGCTTCGGCGGTATGTGGACAGTGTGAAGCGGGAGTACGACTATGTTCTGCTGGACTTCCGGCCTTCGTTGGGTATGCTGGTCATCAACGCCTTGTCCGCGTCGGACTATGTGCTTGTCCCCGTCCAGGCGGACTATCTGGCGGCGGAGGGCATGACGGAGCTGGTGGGGACAGTTCGGAGCGTCCAGCGTCAGATCAACCCGCGGCTAAAAATCGGCGGCGTGTTCCTGACCATGGCGAATGAAACCGCGTTCCGCAGGGACATCGTGAACAGCGTGAAGGAGAACTTTGGGCGGCGTCTGCCCGTACTGGACACGGTGATCCCATCCACGGTGCGTCTGGCGGAGGTCAGTACGGCGGATAAGAGCATTTTCCAGCATGAACCCAGGGGGCGGGCGGCGGACGCCTACCGCAGACTGACAAAGGAGGTGTTGGAAATTGGGCAAAAGGAGCGCAGCCGGGCTTCTGACCTCGGTAGATAGTATATTCACCACCCAGGAGGAACGGGACAATGCCCAGCGCAGTTATGTAACCGACCTGTCTGCCGCGGAGATCAGCGACTTTCCTAACCACCCGTTCAAGGTGCGGATGGATCAGAGCATGGTGGAGCTGGCAGACAGTGTAAAGCAGTATGGCGTCCTGGTCCCCTCGCTGGTGCGGCCCATGCCGGACGGCAGTTATCAGATGGTGTCCGGCCACCGGCGCAAGCGGGCGGCGGAGCTGGCGGGCCTGCCCACGGTGCCCTGTATCATCCGGGAGCTGACAGACGATGAGGCCATCATCGTCATGGTGGACAGCAACCTTCAGCGGGAACAGATATTGCCATCCGAAAAGGCGTTTGCCTATAAGATGAAGCTGGAAGCCATGAAACGGCAAGGTATGCGGACAGATTTAACTTCTTCTCCATTGGATAAGAAGTTAAAAGGGATTACTTCTGCACAGCAATTAGGTGAGAAAAGCGGCGATAGCCAGCCGCAGATTTATCGTTATATTCGCTTAACCAACCTTATCCCGGAGTTGCTGGACATGGTGGATAATTCTGTGCTGAAAGAAGCCGGCAAGTTGCAAATGG
>OBWG01001373.1_pt1 | contig 10516 bp, 8 predicted proteins | sample 1495221 | NCBI WGS metagenome assembly OBWG01 (sample SAMEA2580053, study PRJEB22360) | human gut metagenome | reverse complement strand
ACTGGAAACGGCGCATGAGCCAGCCGGGGCAGACCGGGAAGCTGAGGCCGACAGGGCTGCGAACGGTAACTAAAACATAGAAAGTCAGTAGCATTTGATATTGACAATAATTCTCAATAAGTGTAGAATTTCTATGGACGCCGGAATATATGAGGTGCCCAGGCTTGCGATTGTGAGGCCTGGGTTTTCCGTTTTATAAAATAGGGGAAATACATTTGAAACGGCAGTCCGGAGGAGAACAGAATGAAATTGCACGAAGGCGAAATAGGTAAGACATATATTGTCTACAGCGTAATGGTGGATGACACGATTACGAGGCGGCTGGAGGCTCTCGGCGTCAACGAGATGACGCCGGTAACCCTGATGAATAAAAAAGGCAGTGGGACCGTGATTATAAAGGTAAGGGGTACCCGTCTGGCGTTAGGGCGCAGAATATCAGAGGGAATTGAGATCAGGGAGGCCGCAGACCATGAGTGATGAGAATAGGGTGATTAACGTAGGCTTCGTCGGAAATCCGAACTGTGGTAAGACAACGCTGTTCAACGCCTTCACAGGAGCAAAATTAAAGGTGGCAAACTGGCCCGGAGTTACGGTGGAGCGGGTGGAAGGTGAAACCAGCTATAAAGGACGGCCGATCCGTGTCATTGATACACCAGGAATCTATAGCCTGACTTCCTATACCATCGAGGAGAAAGTCACAAGAAAATGCATCGAGGATGGGGAAGTCGACGTCATCATCAATGTAGTGGATGCCTCTTCACTGGAACGAAATCTTTATCTGACCCTTCAGCTTCTGGAACTGAAGAAACCGGTAATCCTCGCTTTGAATATGATGGATATCGTGGAGGACCGCGGGATGGAAATCGATCTGCACCGCCTTCCTGAGATGCTGGGTTCCATTCCTGTCGTACCGGTATCGGCCAGAAAGCGTACCGGCCTGGATGTGCTGATGCACGCCGTGGTTCACCACTACGAGGAAGGTCCTCAGGGCACGGTAGTCAAGTATACCCCCCGGATCGAAAACAAGATTTCCAAGGTGGAGACGGTGCTTAAGGCCCACTATGGGGAGATGGACAATTTACGGTGGCATGCCATCAAGTTTATGGAATACGATGAGACCGTATGGAATGATCATCCGGTAGATTTAAATAACATCATTGATCATAATTACGAGAAAGAGATTATCAATCAGAAATACGATTACATAGAAGAGATTATAAAGGAGTGTCTGGTCAACAAGGAATCAAAGGCCGCATCGACCGATAAGATTGACGAGTTTTTAACGCATCCAATCTGGGGAATTCCTATTTTCTTAGGGATCATGGCAATGGTATTCTTTCTGACGTTCACGGTCGGTGATTTCTTAAAGGGATTTTTTGAAGTCGGTCTCGACTGGCTCTCGGGCAGTACGCTGTATTTCCTTCAGAATATTCATGCTTCGGAATGGATCACGTCCCTGGTTGTGGATGGTATTGTGGCCGGTGTTGGCGGAATTCTGACATTTTTGCCGAATATCTTTATCCTGTTTCTGGCGCTGGCCTTTCTGGAGGACAGCGGTTATATGGCCAGAGTTGCCTATGTCATGAATGAGACAATGGGGCGGGTAGGGCTTTCCGGCAAGGCATTTTTACCCATGCTGTTAGGCTTTGGATGCACCGTGCCTGCCGTCATGGCGGCCAGGGCTCTGCCGAGTGAAAAGGACAGAAGAAGAACCATTCTGATCACACCGTTTATGTCGTGTTCGGCCAGACTGCCCATTTACGTTCTGTTTGCGGAGATGTTTTTCCCGCGGCATGCGCTGATCGTGGCTTATTCCCTGTATCTGATCGGACTCGTCGTAGCCATAGCGGTAGCCCATGTGACGCACCGGATGTCAAAGGGCGGGGAAGAGGATACCCTGTTGATTGAGCTTCCCGAGTATAAGACGCCGAATATGCGCACGGTGTCCATCTATGTGTGGGATAAGGTAAAGGATTACTTAAGCAAGGCGGGGACCACCATATTCCTGGCTTCCATTGTCCTGTGGTTTGTGTTGAACAGCGGACCGTCCGGATTTGTGGAGGATGTTTCCAATAGCTTTGCCGCTATGATCGGGCGGGTTCTGGTGCCGGTTCTGAATCCTGCAGGCCTTGGGGACTGGAGAATCGCGGTGGCGCTGATATCCGGTCTGTCGGCGAAGGAGGTCGTGGTATCCAGCTTCTCCGTTCTGTTTGGAATTGGAAATATTAATTCGGCCGGAGGCATGAACCAGCTGTCTGGAGTTCTGTCTTCTATTGGCTTTAACGGGGTCAATGCTTATGCGCTGATGATTTTCTGCCTGCTGTATTCTCCGTGTATCGCTGCGGTGGCAACCATACGAAAAGAGACCGGTTCTACAAGATGGACTCTGGGAATGGTTCTGTTTCAGCTATTGACCGCATGGGGAGCCGCGGTGCTTGTGTTCCAGATTGGAAGCTTACTCTTTTAATTTCAAAAATAATTTGTAACGCCCGAACGGTAAGTTTGTTCGGGCGTTTTTCTATACAGATATGAAAAGAAATTAGGATTTAATCAGGAGCAGGACATGGCAAAAGCCGGTTTAAAGCAGCGAGTAACCCTTCTTTAACTGTTCCAGCAGAGAGGTGAAAAGGGACGGAAAATGGTCCGTTTCATCACCGTTTCCACTCAGATAACGGATGATGATGGTGGATATCTCCTCAATATAATCGGCACATCTGTGGAAACAATCCGCTGCTTCAATCCAGCCAGCCTGCCGCACCATACCGCCTTCCTCCTGCCGTACCATACCGCCTTCCTCCTGCCGTACCATACCACCTTCTTCCGACTGCACCATACCGCTTTCCTCCGACCAATCCGTTCCGATTTCGACAAGCATTTGGGCCATTTTGTCGAATGTTCCCCGGTAATGTATTTCATCCGGCTCCGCGATTCCCTTCAGCGCATTGGGAACTGTGGGAACGGTACCAAAAAATGTGACCATATTCAGCAGAATTTTGTCATACTCTTCTTTTGTCAGCTGTTTTTTCCAGTCGGGAAGCTCGCGGATCATCTTTTCAAGACCTTTGTATCCCAGGAAGGAAGCGGGCGGATTCAGAAAATGCTCCTTTTGAAGCGCCAGAGCTTCGGAGGCAATCTGGTTCCTGCTCCTTTTTTCCGTCATTCTGACCGTACAGATCGTATTTTCACTGCTTAATCCTGGATAACTGCAGTTCATACTGTTTTTCAGTTCGTCGTATCCCAGGGTGAGAAGCTGCGTCCGGCCGCAGTCATAGAGGCAGATGTGGCGCTGATCGTCGTCGTATCCTGTCATCAGTACGTAATGAAAGGGAATATGCTCCTTATGGTAAAGCTTTGGATAATAGGAGAGATAGTACATATCGAGAGCCCCCAATACGACGGGATGGCCTGCGTCGATTTCCTCTTTCGCCTTTTTCAGCGCCCGTTCAAAGGTGCTGTAGGAATGGTGTGCGTAGGTAAACCCTGCGATCGGTGCCAGAAATGCATACATGTGTTTTGTCCGGCCGTCGCCGAGGGCTACCATGCGTTTCAAGTCTGATTTGTCTGTTTTTCGGTAGCAGAAGGAGCCAAAGCCGGAGAGCAGAAAGAAAAATCCATCCGGGAGAGATTCTCCTGTTTCGTTCATATAGAGATCTTCGATTCCATTCCACATGCACTCATAGTCGTGGGAGTGGTGTTTCAGTTCAATGATTTGTTTCATAGTACACCTCGCTTTTCGTGATTCTGTTTATCTTGTTATCCTGATCTTAAACCATGACATTGTGATAGAGTCAAGAGGCTTTTGAGCATTTGTACGACCGGTTTATCTATTTTTAGACATATTTCTGTTTTTGTCTAAAAACCATCCAACTTAAATAAATTGTATAATTACAAAAAGGCAAAATGGTATTATTGTTAAGATCGTAAAGATTTGAAAAGGGTGATGGCTGTGAAGACGAGAAAAATAAGAGAGAAAAAACAGAAAAAGCGTTTTAGTATGGTTGATGTAATTGTACAGAAAGGCAGATGGATCGAGAAAATTTTTGCCATTGCGGTGATTCTTTCGGTGATATCTGCCTGTTTTGTGCATGTGAATTATGATTTGAGCGAATACCTGCCTGACTGGGCGCCTGCCAAGGAAGGCTTAAACCGGATGGAAGAGGAGTTCGGCTATCCGGGAACCGCCCGGGTGATGGTGGGGCCGGTGACGCTGTATGAAGCCAAGGCCTATAAGGACCGGATTGCGGAGATTGACGGCGTGGACATGGTTATGTGGGCGGATACGACGACAGATGTGTACAACGCCAATATCTTTATTAACTACGACGATATCCAGGATTACTATAAAGACGGCTATGCGGTGATGGATATCATTTTTGAGGAAGGCGATTCCAGCAGTTTGACGAAATCTGCCATCAATGAGATGCAGACCCTCACAGGAGATAAGGGCTATTTCATGGGCTCCGCAGTACAGAATAAGTCTTTAAATGAGACGCTGATGCGGGAAATCAGCATTGCCATGGCTCTCGGTGTGGTGATGATCGCGGTTATTTTATGCCTCACGACCACTTCGTGGTTTGAGCCGGTCATGTTTTTGATGGTCATGGGAATTGCCATTATTATCAATATGGGAACGAATCTGATTCTGGGGACCATATCATTTCTGACCTTCAGCGTGGCCTCGATTCTGCAGCTGGCCGTTGCCATGGATTACTCGGTGTTCCTGCTCGATATGTTTACGAAGGAGCGGGCCAAAGGAAATGATCCCGTTACCGCCATTACCAACGCAATACATAAGTCACTGCCCTCTATTCTTGCAAGCGGCGCCACCACCATTATCGGGTTCGTCGTACTGATGCTGATGCGTTTCAGTATCGGTAAAGACTTGGGCTTCGTTCTGGCGAAGGGAATTGTGGTCAGTCTGATTACCGTGCTGTTTCTGATGCCGTCGCTCCTGCTTCGCTGGGGAGACCGGATTAAACGGACGGAGCATAAGTCCTTTATGCCTTCCTTCCATGGTCTGGGACAGGTGGTCTACAGAGTGCGGTATGTGGTTCTGGGCGTTGTACTTCTATTTGTGGTTCCTGCATTTACAGCCCAGAATATGAATTCATTTACGTTTGGAAACAGCGCTCTCGGGTCCAGCCCCGGAACGAAGGTGTATGAGGACGAGCAGCAGATCAACGGGCGCTTCGGCAAGAGCAATCTGATTCTGGCCGTGGTGCCGAACACCAGCATGGTGAAAGAGAAGGATTTGACGGATGCGCTGGACGATCTGTATTACGTAAAATCGGTGACTTCCCTGGCGGGCACCATTCCGGAGGGAATACCGGAAAAAATTATTCCAAAGAGCGCAACGAGCCTGCTGCACACAGATAACTACAGCCGAATTATGATCTATGTAAAGACCTCGGATGAGAGCGATTTTGCTTTCCAGTGTGCCAATGAGATCACGTCCATTGTACGGAGCTATTATCCGGAGGACTCCTATATAACGGGAGTGATCCCTTCCACGCAGGATATCAAATCAATTATTACGGCGGACTACAATTTCGTCAACCTGTTGTCAATCCTCGGCGTGGGGCTGGTGGTTCTGATATCATTTAAATCGCTGATAATCCCGATTGTCGTCCTGATTCCTATCGAGGTGGCAGTCTTCTTCAACATGGCGGTTCCGTATTTTACAGGAGAAAGTATGTTGTATATGGGATATATTATCGTCAGCTGTCTGCAGCTGGGGGCTACGGTGGATTACTCGATTCTGATGACGAATAATTATATGGATGCGAGAAGAACGTATCCCGAAAAGGCGCGGGCGATCAAGCATACAGTATCGCGAAGTGCCCTTTCCATACTGACATCGGGGACGATTCTGACGATTGCGGGGTACGGCCTGTATTTCGTCTCCTCGGTGGCTGCTATTGGCGGTCTGGGTCATCTGATCGGACGCGGGGCATTGATCAGCGTCCTAATGGTACTGTTTCTGCTGCCCGTGCTCCTTACCTTAGCGGATCCGCTGCTGATGAAGGAAGAAGCTAAGAAAATTAAGATAGAGGAAACTCGCCAGGCGATGAAGCAGAAGAAACGGGAATTAAAGGAACAGATGAAGCAAAAAACGGTGCAGATGATGCAGGGGCAGCCAGAGAAAAAAATGGAAGCGGAGCAGATGGGACCGGTGAAGCAGGATAAGAAAATGGAAACGGAGCAGCCGTCAAAGAATATTGAGGATGAGGTGAAGGAAAATGAGAAATAGAAGAAAAATCAGATATAAAATTACCGCCGCCGCATTGATCGCCTGGCGATGATCAGCTCGATGCTCGGTATGTCCATGGCGGGCAGCGCTCTTGCGGGACCGCCCGCGGTTGCCACGGATGAGGCGCTGTATGTGAACCTGGATTATTACGGAAATCAGGTGGACAGCAGCGTAGTGAAGGGAGTTTCCTTAAACGGCCTTCGAACATTTACGGATTATGGAAATTATACAGATGTAACGAATATGTCCAATTACGCGGAACCGGTGATCAGCGGGGACGGAGTCACCTGGCAGCTGCCGGAGGACTCAAAGGAACGGTTTTACTACGAGTGCCAGCTGAACAACGACGAGGTGATTCTCCCATGGAATTTTGACGTGTCCTATAAACTAAATGGTATTCCAAAGGAAGCAAAGGACCTGGTCCATGCCAATGGACTGGTGGAAATGGATGTACACTGCATTCCCAATGAGAATGCAAAGGAGTACTACCGCAACAACATGCTTCTTCAGGTGGCGACCATGGTTAATATGGAAGATGTAAACGCTGTGGAGGCGCCAGGCTCTCAGACACAGGCATTAGGTACGTATAAGGTTGTGATTTTTGCCGCTGTCCCAGGGGAAGAGAAGACCTTTCACATCGGGATCAGCACGACGAATTTCGAGTCCATGGGCCTGATCATGATGATGATTCCCGGAACGCTGGACCAGATGAGCGAGATTACCGATATCAAAGAGGTAAAGGACACGGTAGGGGATTCCACGGATAAGCTGCTGGATGGTATGAATGAAATTCTGGATACCCTGGACCGGATCAGCGGCGGCATGAATGTGGCACAGGCGGGGCTGGAGGATTTGCAGAAGGCGAGAGCGGGGCTGGACGCGTCGAAGGACGAAATCATAGCCAACGCGGATAACAGCCTGGACAGTCTGGAAGCTGTCAATGAAAAAATCAGCCAGCTGGCTCCGGATATCAATACGAATAAGCAGTCCCTGGATGAAATCAACACGAGAATCAACGCCATCGTGAAAACTCTGAGAAGCTCCGGCAATGACTTCTTTGATCTGGCAGGAAAGCTCAGTGATCTGGAGGACTCTCTGGGGGATTTGCGGGATGATTTGAATAATTCCAACAGGGACGAGATTCTGGATCATCTGCAGATTGTAGACGATCAGCTGGAACAAATCAATGAAGTGCTTCAGAATATCATACAGACAGCCGGAGGCATCCCTGCAGAACTGGATGAGGAAGATCTGGCGGAGCAGCAGGAGACGCTGAGCGATTTGCTGGAGGAGACGTACGGAATTCTGGATGACATGGAGTCCGTTGTCGGCTCCGATGCCGTGGACCGCCTGCGCAGCCAGCTGGATGCGATTAACGGAAACGGCCTGGGAGACGCGGCCAGCCTTTCGAAGCTGGCGGCAGCGGCCAAGGCGCTTCTCCCTGTGGTTAACGGTCTTCAGGGCATGGTGAGCGATCTGGAGCGCACACTGTCTGGAATCCGCCTGGATGACGGCCTTGAGAGCAGCCAGGACGCGGCCGGGGAGATCAGCTCCATCATGGGCCGGATCGAGACCTTGATCGGCGATGTCAATGATTTAAACAGGACCGTCAATGAAGATAAAGCCGGTTTTGACCTGATGCTTGATGACATGGCCGCCTCCCTCGATCAGATGAGTTCCGGCACGAGCCAGGTGATCGCGCTTTTAAGAAGTGTGCAGAATACAGCAAAAGTCAACCGGAGCGCGGTGGAAAACGGTACAAAGCAGACACTTGACGGCCTGATTGATATTCTGGAAAAGGCTGCGGATACCAAGGGTACCAGCGACAAATTAAAGGATGCCAACGAGGACTTGAGAGCCAGTGTAAAGGATGAACTGGATAAGATCGAGGATGACACGAATCTGCTGGAAATTGACCCGTCTCAATCGATGATTTCCTTTACCTCGGATAAGAATCCGTCTCCGGCCAGCATTCAGATTATTCTGCGCACAGAGGAGATCAGCGAAGAAGATGTGAATACAAACGCGGTTGATATCGAACCGGTTCCGCAGAATGTCGGGCTGTGGCAGAGAATTGTAAATGTGTTTGTAAAAATATGGGATACGGTAACGGGATTTTTTCTTTAAGCTAATGGGTTTAGCATTTTGTTAAGGTATACTATATTAGGCGGTGAGGTGCTAAGGTGTTTACATTTGTATTATAATTATTTGTTGATAATAATGCTTTAATAACTAAATTAAGTCGTTTTTTAGTTTTTATACATATTTTTTCCCGATATATTTATTCTATTAAAGATTATGTTTCTACATATTTTGCAAGTTCATTGTTGTATAATGTTGCAAACAAAAAATGGAGATGCTATAATGAAAAAGAGAAGTGTAGAAATTAAAACAACAAACGAGAAAGACGTACAAAGGAGAATACATATGGCAACACAAATTGCAGCTACTCCTATTATTAGAGGGGAACAAGCAAAATCCATTTTAAAACAAATGGAACAAAAGCCTAATGAAGCGGCTAGGTGCGAAGAAAATTTTGGAACTTTTTGAGAAGAAGTAATTATGATTAAAACTTGTTTCGATAAGTTAAATGAGGACTATTCTACACTTCTCGATTCTTTTACATGTCAAGAAAGTAATGACTTTTTATCGAGTTTAGGTTTTAATAAAAAAGACCGAAAACGAATTAAATCACATAATAAAGATATAGAAGCTTTTTTGAAAAATGAAGCATTAATTGAACAATCAAAAAATTTAAATACGACCCATTTGCTATTATCTGAAACTAAAGATATTCTTATAGGTTTTATTTCTTTATGTAACGATTGTATCCCTTTAGAACTTGATGAAAAAGAAAGCTATGGTTTTACTTATACCACGATACCGGCTTTGAAAATTGCCAGATTAGCAATATCTTCCGAATATCAACATCAAGGATACGCTTCACTTTTAATACAATATGCAATTTATAATGCGATGAAAATACGTGAGTCAAGTGGATTGGCTTTTATTACAGCCGACTGCTACAAGCACCGATTGGATTTTTATTCAGGCAAATTAGGTTTTGTTATCAATCAGATTCAAGGAGAATCAAATGCTGATGATAAACCAATAAGTATAAGGTTGTATATTGATGATTATTTAGCGAAGATTGCAAGTTCTAATTAATCAAAATATGTATTAAGTATACCAAAAGGGAATACGAAGAACAACAGCTGATGACTAAAATCAATAGTCGTTGGCTGTTGTTCCATTTAGGAACCTACACCTCTATCAATCAGGTGCATATGAAGCAAGTTCCTATAATGGTGTTACAATCAGAAATCGCAATAGAAAATTCAAAGGAAAGAAAAGAGATTGTAACGCTTTATCATAGACACAGAACCAGGATAAATTCCCAGATCTATGTTTGCATTTTGTCAACAAGGTGTGTTTAATCAGCCGAACTAACTGAAATTGATCAACCCCGTAATCTGAAATTGTAAAAAAGATCATACTTGTTTTTTCATCTTGCCTTTTAATTCTTTAAATATATTCAATGCATCTATCATATATGGTATATAAATAAAACCAATTATTCTTCTGGCCTTTATATCAAATAGGCCAGAAAATTCATTAAAGAAGTAGTATAATAATGCACATATTATTATAATTAACGAAAGTACATGAATTACAAGATTTCTTCCTTTTGTTCCGTCAGAAGTATGTAAAAAAGATTAACTTTATCCTTCCAACCAGAAATCAATTTTAAGTCATACATAAATCCCTTATAGTAAATGGTAAAAAGACAAGAACATAAGTATCTGCAAAAATTCCCACACAAAAGTATTTATATTTAACTATATAATTTGTAAAGGAATCGTACTGACTTGTAATTGCAAAAATAGCGAGCGGCAGTCTCAACAACCAGGCACATAAAAATTGAGCGGTCATGAAATTCCAGCCGCCTATTTCTGAACTAAATATGTTGCCTTTTTCTACAGGTATATTTGGCTGATTTTTGGAAAAGTGTTTCGCTCTTTTGATTCCCTTATTGTATTCAAATTGATTTATATGCATACACCATGATATCAGTATAGAAAATGTGTACCATAAAAAAACAATACAGCCCCATTCGTCAGTGAAAAAATCTGTTTGCTAGATGATAAAAATATATGATATTAGAAAATCTACACCTTGAGTCCTAAAAAAGTCTTAAAATGTTTTCTTCTAGTATTCTTATCCTTTTTACAAAATTTATATACCCTATATTCCATGTGGCGCCTA
>OBWG01001372.1_pt1 | contig 10517 bp, 14 predicted proteins | sample 1495221 | NCBI WGS metagenome assembly OBWG01 (sample SAMEA2580053, study PRJEB22360) | human gut metagenome | reverse complement strand
GCCAACTATTTATTTTTTAAAGGTCCGGAGGATTTTTATAAATACTGTCTTTCTAACTCAATTCTGATCAGAGATTGTGAAAATTATGAGGGGCTGTCTAAGGGGTGGTTCAGGACCGCAGTCCGGACGGAAAAGGAAAACCGGCGGTTCATTCAGATCCTTCAGGCGTTTTCGAAAGGAGAAACAGCATGGCAAAGACAATCATGATTCAGGGAACGATGTCAAACGTTGGGAAAAGTCTTATTACCGCAGGGCTTTGCAGAATATTTAAGAAGGATGGCTATAAAACCGCTCCGTTCAAGTCTCAGAATATGTCGCTGAACTCATACATAACAAAAGACGGACTGGAGATGGGACGTGCTCAGGTTATGCAGGCAGAGGCGGCGGGAATCGAACCGTCTGTCTGTATGAATCCGATTCTTTTAAAGCCTTCCAGCGATACCGGCTCACAGGTAATCGTAAACGGGAAAGTCCTTGGGAGTATGAGCGCCAGGGAGTATTTTGCATATAAAAAAACACTGGTTCCTGAAATCCAAAAGGCATTTGATGCTTTGAGCAGGGACAATGATATCATTGTCATAGAAGGTGCAGGCAGTCCGGCAGAGATTAATCTGAAACAGGACGATATCGTCAACATGGGCATGGCAAAACTGGCCGATGCCCCCGTGCTTTTAGTAGGAGATATTGACCGGGGAGGCGTCTTTGCACAGCTGACCGGAACCATGCTGCTGCTTACCAAAGAAGAGCAGAAGCGGGTGAAAGGAATGATTATCAACAAGTTCCGGGGTGATAAAACAATCCTGGAGCCCGGTATTGAGATGCTGGAAGAAAAAGTGCATATCCCGGTCGCAGGGATCACCCCTTATATGGAGCTTGAACTAGATGATGAGGACAGTCTGACCGAGAAGTTTGACCGGAAGACAAAAAAGGAATTAGTCGACATTGCTGTGATCCGGTTTCCGAGAATTTCAAATTTTACAGATTTTAACGTCTTTGAGCTCATTCCAAATGTGTCACTGCGTTATGTGAAAACTCCACCTGAACTCGGAGATCCGGATATGATCCTGCTTCCAGGGAGTAAAAATACCATTGAGGATCTTTTGTGGCTCCGTCAATCCGGCCTGGAAAATATGATCCTGAAAGAAGCCTCCAGGGGAACGATTATTTTTGGAATCTGCGGAGGCTATCAGATGCTGGGAGAAGTGCTGTCTGACCCTCATCATGTGGAGACAGGCGGAATGGTCAAAGGAATGGGACTGCTCCCTATCGACACAGTCTTTTCCAAACAAAAAACAAGAAGCAGGGTCAAAGGAAGATTTCTTAAGCTGGATGGAGATTTGTATTCGCTCTCAGGAGCCCCCTTTGAAGGATATGAAATTCACATGGGAATCTCTGCACAGCACGGCAATGCAAAACCGCTGACATTCTTTGACGATAAAGGAAACGGCGTCACAAAGCTTTGCGGAACCTGGGAGGGAAATGTTTACGGCACTTATTTACATGGCATTTTTGACCTCTCGGATACGGCGGAAAAGATTGTCCGTGCCATTGGAGAAAAGAAAGGGATCGATCTTTCCGATGCTCCGGTGACGGATTACCGGCAGTTAAAGGAAGACCAGTATGATCTGCTGGCAGATGAACTGAGAAAGCATCTGGATATGGAAAAAATATATGAAATCCTCGATAAAGGAGCAAAAGACTGATGAAGATTGAACTTGAGAATGTGGAGCCCGCACAGATCGAGGCAAGAAGTTTTGAGATCATAACAGAGGAACTCGGGGAGTTTCCTCTGATTCCCGGAACAGAACCTATTGTAAAACGCTGTATTCATACAAGCGCTGACTTTGATTACGCAAAAAATCTTTGCTTTTCGGAAAATGTAGTATCGCTTGCCATAGATGCCATCAAAAACGGCGCATCCATTGTGACAGATACGCAGATGGGCAGGGCCGGGATCAATAAAAAGAAACTGGCCCGGTATGGAGGAACAGTTCAGTGTTTTATGTCTGATAAAGATGTTGCAGAAGCAGCAAAAACAAACGGCACCACAAGGGCTGTGGCGAGTATGGATAAAGCGGCGGCTCTGGGTGAGAAGTTTATTTTTGCAGTTGGGAATGCCCCGACGGCACTGATAAGGCTGTATGAACTGATCAGGGAAGGGAAACTGGATCCTCACCTGGTGATAGGGGTTCCCGTGGGATTTGTCAATGTGGTTCAGTCAAAAGAACTGATCATGGATGCAGAAGTTCCGTATATTGTGGCAAGAGGAAGAAAAGGCGGGAGCAATATTGCGGCGTGTATTGTAAATGCACTGCTTTATATGATGGAGTGAGGGAAACGCTGTCAGGACTTTTACAGTAAAAAGAAGGTGAAAAAGTGGAAGAGAATGCGGCAGAGCATTATAAAAATTTCTGAATCCCCTGATGAGGCTGCTGGGCAGTACGGATACAATCCTCCTTTATGCCAGAACCTATGCCGCCTGTATCCTTATTTCCGCGCCCTTGATGACAAGCAGCTTTGTTTTTAACAATATTCTGCGGTATGAGGGAAAGGCATCATTGGCTATGATCGGTCTGACAGCCGGAGGTTTTCTGAATATTTTTGGAGACTGGGTACTGATGACAAAATTTCATATGGGGATCCTGGGAGCTGGGATTTCAACGGCAGTGTCTCAGGTGGTGGACTTTTTCCTATCCTCACAGCTGGCAGGCTGGTTTCGGAATGATCCCGCTGTCATTGAGATCGGGACCTTTGCGTTAAGAGCCCAGCTTCTCACATTGTTTCTGCAGCCAATGTCGGTATGTGCCAACATGATGTTCCAGAGCATCGGAAAAAATGGGACCGCTTCCTTTTTGGCAATGCTTCGAAGCGGAATCTGCTTTATCCCGGTGACCTTTTTGCTGCCTCGTATGTTGGGGCTCACCGGAGTGGAAGTATCCCAGACCGTGGCGGATTTTCTGACATTTGTGATCACCGTTCCGTTTGTGGTACAGTTCTTTCAGCATCTTCCGAATGATGCCTAGGCATATCATCGTGAACATTTCAAATTGGAAAGGGAGAATAATATGAAGATTGTTGGGATTATGATACTTGCTGTGGCAGGAGATGTGATCTTTTTTTTCGGTAAAGACAATGAAAGACAGCTGGAGGGCCGGGATCGCAGAGAATGATAAAACTGAAATCGTAACAAGCGGAATCTATCAAATCAGCAGGAACCCGGCCTTTCTGGGGTTTGATTGTGTATACATAGGATTGCTGCTCATGTTTTTTAATCCAATACTACTCATTTTTTCTGTCTTTGCAATTATAATGCTTCATCTGCAGATATTACAAGAAGAGCAGTATTTACCAAAGGTCTTTGGAAATGACTATATCAATTATAAAAACAAAGTTTACCGATACTTTGGAAGAAAGTCCTCCTTCCGATTGTCTAAAAATAATTCACAGCAACAATAGCCAGTCCAAGTACCGTGAGAACCGCTCCGGTGGCACGGTTTAATACAATGGCTGAAGCTTTGTTGGCAAATTTGGCTGCGACCCTGGCCCAGAGGAAGGTACTTAATACACAGAATATCAGGCTTAACATGTCCGGACGTCCTCCGATGGCAAAATGACTTAAAGAACCGGTCAGCGCGGTAAAAGTCATGATGAAGAAGCTGGTGCCTACGGCAGTCTTCAGCTCATATCCCAGGACACTGCTTTTTGTGGTCATGACCGGGCGGACGAGGAACTTAATTCCAAGCAGCAAGGTCATGAAAGTAGAAAAACCGCCCATGGCTGTGCTTGGTACAAGGCTTGAAATATAGCTCCCAACTAAAGTAAAGCATAGCACGGAGGCCATCATGACCAATCCGTTTTTATTATCCAGGTTCTTATGTTTGCCATAGGTATAGGCAGATACAGCGCTGGCACACACATCGCTTGCCAGGGCAATGCCCACTGCCATGTAAGGATTCATTCCGAGAAAGGCGATGAGCATGGGACTGATGACAGCGGCTGCGCTCATACCGGCAAAACCTGTGCCCAGCCCCGCGCCGATTCCTGCCAAAAAACAAATGATAAATTTATATAACATAATCGTTACCTCATACTTGTTATTTTTTTTCTTTCAGTGACTTTGTGATATTATCATCGATCCTGCTGAAAAACTCCTGGAGTTTTTCCCGTTCTTCCTTAGAAAAACCATCCAGCAAAAGTGCAAAGCATTGTTCCTGACAGCCAGCCAGGGCATTGATCCGGTCTTTCATATCAGCAGATAGAATCAGCCGGTGCACCTTCCGGTTTTCAGGGTCCGGAGAAGAAGACAGATACCTCTGCATTCTGAGAGATTCCACTGCCTTCGAGACATTGGATTTGGCAAAGCCCCTCATGACAGAGATATCCTTGGCAGTATTATGCATTGGATTATTTTTTAGAAAAAGCAAGACATCAATTTCCAGCTGCGAAAGTCCGTACTGATCCGACAAAGGCTGGAATGTCTGCCGATACAAATGCTTAATCGGGATGACACGGTTTAGATATAGTTCTGTTAGAAATCACCGTTGACAAAGAATCAGATATATTATAATATTGAATGGCAGTTCAATATTAGGAGGGATTATGGCTCAAGTCTTAAAAGAAGAGATCCGGCAGGGGATTCTCCATGTGGCCCTGGAGGAGTTTTATGAAAACGGATATGTCCGGACGACCATGCGCAGTATCGCTGACAGAGCCGGGATACCGGCTGGTCTCATTTATTCTTATTATAAAAATAAAGAGGCTTTGTTTGATGAAGTCCTCCGCCCGGTGCATTTTGACTGGAAACGGGTCATGAAAGGCAGCGGATCATCGGACCATCAGAATTACCAGTATCTGAGCCAGATGGAAGAGGACTGTATCAGAAGTCTTTTCAGACACCACAGAGAGTTTATCATTATGATGGATAAAAGCACTAAGACAAAATATGAGTGTGAAAAGGAAAACCTGGTATGTGAGATCGAGGGCCATCTGAACTCGCACCGGGATCTGTGCAGGCATTACGATCCAGTGTTTGTACACATCATAGCCAATAATTTTTTAGATGCACTATTGCAGATCGCATACCACTATGAAAGCGAGGAGTGGGCCATGAAACTATTAAACAAGATATCAAAAATGTATTTACAGGGAATCGGTTTTTAAACCGGTTCCTTTTTTTATTGAACAATACTGAATATATGTTCAATATTGAACTGAGTAGGATTTGTACGGTCTTTGGATCCGTTCAGATAAATAAAAAATTTGGAGGAGAAAAATGAAAGAAGCGAAAAAAAACAATTATCTTCTGGGGGAGGAGACGGTGGCAAGAGCGCTTTTAAAACTTGGCATCCCGACCATGATCGGAATGCTGATCTCTGCCCTTTACAACGCCGTGGATGCCTATTTTGTCGGAGGGCTGGGAACCAGTCAGATGGGCGCTGTCTCTGTGGTCTTCCCTATTGTCCAGCTGGTGATCGGACTTGGAATGATGTTCGGGGCAGGAGCATCTTCCTATATATCCAGGCTGCTTGGGGCAAAAGAGTATGAGCTGGCTGACCGGACGGCCTCCACGGCTCTGTTTACCGGACTGTTGACGGGAGGTACTGTCATCGCCGGGATCCTGATCTTTTTGACACCGGTATTATCCGCACTTGGCGCTACAGAGACCATTCTGCCCTATGCCAGGGATTATGCTCTCATCTATGTGACCGGATCGATTCTCAATGTATTTAATGTAACAATGAACAATCTCCTGACAGCCCAGGGCGCAACCCGGTTTACAATGGCAGCCATGATGACCGGAAGTATCCTCAATGTTATTTTGGATCCGTTGCTGATCTATGGACTGCACATGGGGATCCGGGGAGCGGCAGCAGCCACGGTAATCTCCCTGTGCGTCAATTCCTCCATGTACGTGGTTTACCTGATGAAGGGAAAAGGACTTTTGCATCTGTCTGTCCGAAACATCACACCAAGCAAAAAGATATATTCTGAGATATTAAAAATAGGGATTCCTGTACTGGTATTCCAGCTGTTTGCCAGTATCGCATTGGGACTGACCAATACTGCGGCAAAAGCATACGGGGATTACGCGGTGGCTGCCATGGGCGCAGTCAGCAGGATCATGACCGTTGGGATCTACGTGGTGTTTGGTTTTATGAAAGGATTCCAGCCATTTGCGGGATTTAATTTTGGAGCAGGACAGTATGACAGGTTGAAAGAGGCCGTAAAACTCTGCTGTTTCTGGTCCACCAGCTTTTGTGTTCTCATGTCGGCCGTCTGTTTCCTCTTGTCCAAACAGCTGATCGGACTATTTGGCACTGATCCACAGATGATCCTGCTGGGCGGCCGGGCTCTGCGTTTTAATGCAGTCTTACTGCTGACCTTCGGATTCCAGATGGTGTATGCGTCTCTCTATCTCTCCGTCGGAAAAAGCGGCGCAGGAAGTATCTTAAGCCTGGGAAGACAGGGAATCTTTTTCTTTCCGCTGATCCTTCTGCTTCCGAGGCTGTTTGGACTTTCAGGAATTGTCTGGGCCCAGCCGGCGGCTGATGTATGTGCGGCACTGGTGACTTTGTGGTTTGCTTGGAACATGAACGAAATACTTGGGATCAGCTCAAAGAAGACGGCATCTGGTTCCGGGGAGGAGTGTATACATGAAAAAGGATAAAAAAGGCGCCAGCCTTTTCCGGTTGACCGTATTGGGTATTGTCTTAAATCTTTTTCTGAGTATCATAAAGTTCACAGCGGGAGCTGTCAGCCATTCCGTGACCGTGACGGCGGACGGGTGGAACAACTTAACGGATGCGGGGACAACGGCCGTGACCATGTTCGGCCTCTGGGCGGCAGGCTGCGGCGCGGGGAAACACCATCCATACGGACACGGCAGGCTGGAGTGGCTTCTTGGGATGCTGGCGTCGGCCTCCGTAATTACCATAGGATTTGAATTGTTAAAAACTTCGGTCTCAGCTTTATACAGAGGACAGCAATCGGATTATCAAACCGCCGTGTTTTTTGTATTGTTCCTCTCTGCGGCAGTAAAGATATGGATGTACTTTTATCAAAAAAGGGCTGGTCTTGCCATGGAGTCAGCAACATTAAAAGCCGTGTCTAAGGACTCTTTATCAGATGCCTTTGCGACAGGAACAGTCCTCATTTCTGCTTTCGTCACAAGGTTCACTGAGTGGAATATTGACGGGTGGTGCGGCATAGGGGTTGCAGTCCTCATCCTGGCCAACGGCCTGAAAAGTTTTACAGAGATCGTAGAAAAAGTGATCGGAACACAGCCGGAGGGTAGTGTTTTGCAGGAGATTGAGGATATCATATCAAAGCAGGAAGGCGTTGCATGTTTTTATGGACTAAACATCCATGACTACGGCCTTAAGCACTACATCGTTTCCGTCAAAATACTGGGTAAGGACAGCGGTATTTATACAAAAGCCCTGGAACTTTCTTTGATGCTTGAGCAGAAGTACAACTGCAGCTGTACGGTTCAGGCCGGGATTGCGGCAAAAGAGTCCAACGAAATAAAACAACTAAGAAAAGACCTTAATGAAAAAGCAGAAGAGATCCATCCGCTGCTGGAGCTTACAAACTGCCGTTTTATCAGGGCAGGAGAACATACCCTGATTACGGCAGACCTTTGTGTTCCTATTTCACTCCAGAAAAAGGAAGATATGATTTTAAAAGAACTCAGACATACGGCAGGAAAGGCCGGAACCCAGTATCAGCTGGAACTAAGTCCTTTTGTGGAAAATAACCATATCCGCTCCTGGAAGACTCTGAAGAAATCTGAAAAACAGAAGGGATAGGGCTAAGGGTTCATGTCCAGAAAATGACTGCGGTCAGATACGGCAAAGGAAGCCATCTGTCCGGCAGAGTCTCGGTTCAGCGCCATGACTCTGCCATGATACGGATAGTAGATCAGGTTAGACCAGAGAACCTCATAGCCGCCTTTGTCATATTCTTTGGCAGTGGGCAGATAGCTGTCTACCCCGTTGGTGTAGCCGTTCAGGAAAAAGAGCGGATTCTTAGATTTCTGCCACACATCCAGTGAAATCTCGCACATGATTTCATTTGCAACACCGCAGAAACAGCCGTCATTTAACATAAAATAATGAAATTCAATCTCCGCTGTCTGCGTAAATATATGCTGTTCGCGGAGTTTGCGGACTTCCATAAGCCATCCGTTTCCGTCTATACCAGCTTCAGTTTCGGCTTCCTCTGCGATTTCCTCGGCCTGTTCCAAGGAAGGGACATCAGCTGCAAACGGATGATCTACAGAAAACATTGCCAGCCTGCAGACCGGCTCTGTCTTTAATTTTTTTAACACGGGTGCGACGGAGGAAAGGACAGAATCTGCCATGTTCTCCAATGCATCTAGACTTTGCTGAAAATACTTCTGTTTTTCAAAGTCGGTGTACGGCTTCTCTAAAGCATCCACACCCTGGATTTCCATAAAATCTGCATTTTCCTGCTGAAATCTTGGCCGGAGATTTCCGGATGCCCCCTGGACCATCATAACAGGGCATTCAAAAGCATTGGAAAGCCTCTGCCTTGTAAGGCCGAAATAATCCGAAGAAACCTTATAGTTGTCGCTTGTGAGCACATTGGCATGGGCTGACACCCTGAGAAGAAGCAGTACCGGTTTCCCATCCGGATCCGCCAGCTTTAAAATCCCAAGCCGGGGTTCTTCAGCGGATGTATCTGATCTCCGGTTGATGCCGATCAAATGATCCCCGATCCCCCAAGCCGCATGAAATGGTCTCATTTGTTTCTCTGCCTCTTTTGCTGCGATACATATCCGATCACATACAAAGGAAAAGTAAGCGGGTTCCTCCGCTGCATTAGGGGCAGAATGGGTATGGGAAAAACAGACCATGATCTTATCTGTTGTAATATTGAGAACGCTGGCAATCTTTTTTCTTAGCTTCAGGGTCAGCTCCACGGTAAAGCCCAGGCTGTCCACAGCAGCCAGACACATGGTTTCTTCCTGGGATCTGAAAATGAGGATTTGGGCTTTTAATGGATGAAGGATTCCTCTGGATTGATTATCAATTCTGGGAAACCCTACCAGCTGGACCGGACCATCCGGGGTAATATTAGTTTCGGCAAATCCGAAAGAAGCAGTGTTTTGGTTTTGTTTCATGAGTAACACCTCCTGTATCAAAAGATAACAGAAGTGGAAAGAGCCTTCAATATCCAAGATCATACAGAAACAATTTATACCTTAACGCGCGAAGCGCATGCACCCGAAGGGTATAAAATACGGTGTGCCCTGTGGGTATACTTATGAAGCAGATTACTATGGGAAGGGAATGAGACGGGATTTTGTTTTCTGGGTATATTTAAGATAGCCGTCCAATCAGAAAAGCAGTGAATATCAAGTGATAGATATCCACTGCTTTTTCAGATATTTTCAGCTTATTCATCTGCCGTATACAATCTTTCGAATGGTATGTACGGAAAGAAAATATGTATCTGACAGTTTTTCTATGGACATCCCTGAATGATAATCCTTTCGGATACATTGATTGCGCTGGGAAGTCCTGGTCCGGCTCCCTGTCTCATCACCCCATTTTTTATGCTGGTCTTCTTTTTTAGGTATGTACAGATAACCTCCCTGTACATAGTCCTGAAGCTGTTCCAAAAGGGATGCGGGAAGAATGGAAGCTGCATTTTTATAATTCATAATTGGTCTCACTCCTTAAACAGTATTGTTTTTGGAAACAAGGCCGTTAAGAATATGAAAGCGCCTTTTACTCCATGCAGCCGGCGCTTCTTTTATTCCATAGGAAATTCCTGGGCCCTGCATGGAGACTTACATCTGCCTTTCTTTTTTTATTAATACACATAATGATCACCGCCTATTGTTCGTATTTCTGCATTTCCTGTTTAATAGAATCTTCACAGGAGCGCATGGCCAGAATTGTTTTTTCAAAAAGCTCGTTTAACTCCCAGCCCAGATTTTGGGCGCCCTGGGAGATCACATCCCGGGAGCAGCCTGCCGCAAATAAGACTTTCTCCATCTGGTGGTCCGGCTGGATGTCAGAACAGATCCCATAGCCATGGGAACAGACGGAACGTATCATATCTTCCCCTACGCCGCCTTCTCGCAAAAGTTCCGGGGCCTTTTGGCAGTGTTCCTCCGGTTATAATTCAAAGTCAATATCGTGAAGAAGTCCGGTGATCCCCCAAAAGTCTTCCTCCTGTCCGTAAGCCAATTCATTGGCATACCATCTCATGACACCTTCCACTGTCAGTGCGTGTTGGATGTGAAAGGGTTCTTTATTATATTTTTTTAGAAGCTTAAAGGCTTCATCACGTGTTATTGTTGCTTCCATAGGTCCTCCTTTGTTGGTATGGTGTTTTATCATTTGCTTTGGTTTTATTTTAGCACTTGAGATGGGGAAAGTAAAACAGCGAAGGACGGGATCTTATGACGGTTTTGGGTTTGACATTCATATAGGAAGATATTAGAATTTAAGGAGAAAGAATTTCAAGAGGGGAATTACAATAAA
>OBWG01001364.1_pt1 | contig 10592 bp, 9 predicted proteins | sample 1495221 | NCBI WGS metagenome assembly OBWG01 (sample SAMEA2580053, study PRJEB22360) | human gut metagenome | reverse complement strand
CGTCTATGTCAGGACATTCTAAATGGGCAAATATTAAACATAAAAAAGGTAAAACAGATGCGTTAAAAGCTAAAATGGCTACGAAAATCGGTCGTGAAATTACCGTTGCAGCGCGTATGGGTGGTGCAGATCCAACAGGTAATATGCGTTTAAAATTGGCTTTACAAAAAGCTCGTGAAAACAATATTCCTAAGGACAATATTCAACGTGCTATCGATAAAGGTATCGGCGCTACGGATATGAATGCATACGAAGAAATCGTATATGAAGGTTATGGTCCTGCAGGTGTTGCTGTTACTGTTGAGGTTATGACGGATAATCGTAACCGTGCAGCAGCAGATGTACGTCATGCGTTTTCTAAACAAGGTGGTAATCTTGGTGAAAGCGGTTGCGTAGGTTGGATGTTCAAATCCAAAGGCGTATTCGTTATCGAAAAAGAAGGTCATGATGAAGATGAAGTAACTATGCTAGCTCTTGAAGCTGGTGCAGAAGACCTTAAATCTGAAGATGATGTATTTGAAATTTATACAACTCCAGAAGATTATGATGCGGTAGAAGCAGCTCTTGCTGATGCGGGCATCGAAACCGTAGTTGCAAAAATTACAATGATCCCTGATACTACAATTGAGTTATCAGGTGATGATGCTGTTAAAATGCAAAAAATGCTCGATGTATTGGATGATCTTGATGATGTACAAAACGTATATCACAATGGTATCTTGCCAGACGACGAAGAATAATAAAAAGGAGCACTCCACACGAGGGGTGCTCCTTTCCTATTGCTAGATGATGTAAGAATTTTTTGTAAAAGTTAATAAAACTAATAGACTTCTTATAAAATTTTATGCAGGAATTCATGAATTTCGATGTGGTATTGTGCTATAATGAAATAGATTATGTAATGGAGGTAGGCGATAGCTTATCTCATTTTTAGACTAAGGGGGTTGGGGTGCGAATTATAGGAATTGACCCAGGCACGGCGATATGCGGTTATGGCATTATTGACGTGAAGGGCAGTAAACTAACACCGGTAGCCTATGGGGCTATTACAACTCCTAAGGAATTAACTGATTCACAGCGGTTGGAAATTTTATTTAATGACCTCAGTGATATTCTAGAGGAATATAAGCCAGATAAGTTCGGTGTAGAAGAATTATTCTTTAACCGAAATGTAACGACGGCTATTAAAGTTGGTCAAGCACGAGGCATCATTTTATTGGCTGCCGAGCAACAACGGATTCCAATCTATGAATATACGCCGCTGCAAATCAAGCAAGCTGTCACAGGTTATGGCAAGGCTGATAAGAATCAGGTTATTTATATGACGATGAATATTTTGGGGATTCGTGAGAAAATTAAGCCCGATGATACAGCAGATGCATTAGCTGTCGCTATCTGTACGGCTCATAGTTCTCACCACGATAGATTGAAGAGGTTGGTATAATGATAGGGTATGTACGGGGCATCGTAACACATCTCTTTAAAGAGTCTTGCTACGTAGATGTACATGGCGTAGGGTATCGCGTATATGTGCCGACCACTACGCGTCAACAACTGATTGAAGGCCATGAGGCAACGTTATTTACGTATCTCAATGTGCGTGAAGATGCGATGCAACTCTATGGCTTTTGGACGGAAGAGGAATATGAGCTATTTATTCTACTCATTTCTGTTTCCGGTATAGGGCCTAAGGTGGGGTTAGGTATTTTGTCTGGCATGACACCGGAGGCTTTCAAATTAGCCGTAATCAATGGCCAAGTTCAGCAACTAACTAAATTGCCTGGCATTGGCAAGAAGTCCGCAGAGCGACTTGTTCTTGAATTAAAGGATAAGTTAGCTAAAATGACACATATCTCTGCGGAGTCATCGGCGGTGATTCAGCCAATTGGCGTTACTGCAAGTGGAGCTACAGGAGAGGCTATTGAAGCTCTTGTATCATTAGGATATTCCGAGCGAGATGTGGCCGATATTGTGGAGTCTTTAGATGATGGTAAACGCGATGTATCTGAGTTGATTAAGGTCAGCTTGATTGAGCTTGGGAAAGGACGATAAGGATGAACGAAGAAGTACGCCTTGTCGGAAATGGCGAGCATGAAGAAGATATATGGCAATATAGTCTACGACCTAAATTCTTTAATGAATACGTAGGTCAAGAAGAAGCCAAAGGAAATCTAAATGTGTATATTCAGGCGGCTAAGCAACGTGGTGAAGCATTGGATCACGTTTTGCTTTATGGTCCACCAGGTCTTGGTAAGACTACATTAGCAGGTATAATTGCGAACGAATTGGGTGTTAACTTTCGCATAACCTCTGGTCCTGCCATTGAAAAGTCTGGTGACTTGGCTGCGATTTTAACGAATTTAGATGATCACGATGTACTATTTATCGATGAAATTCATCGCTTGTCTCGTAGTGTAGAGGAAGTATTGTACTCTGCTATGGAGGATTATGCTATCGATATTATCATCGGTAAGGGGCCAAGTGCTCGAACGGTGCGCATTGACTTGCCAAAGTTTACGTTGGTCGGTGCCACTACACGAGCCGGGGCTTTGGCGGCACCGTTGCGGGACCGCTTTGGTATTATTAATCGGTTGGAATATTATAAACAACCAGAATTAGAGTTTATTGTGACTCGGGCCGCAGAAATACTCAATATTGGGATTGAGCCAACTGGGGCTAGCGAAATAGCGCGTCGTTCAAGGGGAACACCGCGTATCGCAAATCGTCTACTTAAGCGGGTGCGTGATTTTGCACAAGTTATTGGTGATGGGGTTATCACTCAGGAAATTGCAGATGAAGCGTTACAACGTTTATACATAGACAAAGAAGGACTTGATCGAATCGATCGACGTGTGTTGGAGTGTATTATTGGAAATTATGATGGTGGTCCAGTAGGTATTGATACTATTGCGGCGGCTATCAGCGAAGAGAGAGATACCATCGAAGATGTGTATGAACCATATTTGATGCAATTAGGATTTTTAGGACGCACACCACGTGGGAGGGTGGCTACTAAACTTGCCTATGAGCATTTAGGTATTTCACAGACAGGGAAATGACAATGAAAACGAAACGATTACAATTGATGATAATGGCAACGTTGTTTTTAGGTGTAAATATTGGTGGTGCTTCTGTAGCACAGGGGGCTACATTGCAGAATAAAAATGTAGTAGTCGCAAAAAAGCCTACACCGAAATCAACAGTATCTAGTACAAATGTATCGAAAGTAAATACGACGAAGAAATCTAGTTTTCGTCCTCTTGTAACGAAACCCGTTGCAAAGCCTGTAGCGAAAACGACTTCTAAGTCTACTGCTACACCTACTGTAGCAAAACCTAGTGCTAAGCCGGTGAATGCGGCAAAGCCTACTACCACTGCTAAAACTAGTGTTACTACAACAGCTCAAAAAGCTACTACTACAGGTAAAGCGACAACAGCTACAAAACCTGCAGGTACTGCTCCGAAGCCAGTTGCTAAACCTGTAGCTACGGGCGCTAAACCAATAGCTCAAAAGCCAGCTGCTTCAAAACAAACTACTCCTAAGGTAGTCAATACAACGGAAGCGGATAGTATTAAAGCTAATACAGCTATGATTACTCGCAATAAAGTAGGTTCTGTGATGACACCTGCTACAGAGCGAATCGAACATGTGCCGAATGTACGTGTTCTATTAGGTAGTCGTAGTTCTGATGCTACTGTTACATCTACAGCAAATATGGTTGTGTTGAACAGTGGTAATGGTCAAGTTAGTACGATAAGTGCTAATCGTGGTACGTCAATTGGTGTTCGAGGTGGTAAGATCGCTGTCAATGGCAAGGCTATTGATACAGTAGTTACATTGAAACCTACTAATAGTGATGCACCATTCTTGTTTGAAGGCAAAGGGTACCGCGGTGGACTTACATTACGCGCTAATAACGGCACAATGATGGTGATTAACTCTGTTCCTCTTGAGGATTATCTCTATGGGGTTGTGCCACAAGAGGTAGTACCATCTTGGCCAGCAGCTGCTTTAGAGGCTCAAGCTGTAGCAGCTCGTACCTATGCTCTTCATACGATGGAACAAAATAAAGGCAAATTGTATGATGTGAGCAATTCCACGGATCACCAAGTATATAGTGGTGTGAGTGGTGAGTACCAAGCGACAACAAATGCAGTAAATAAAACTAAAGGCGTAGTTATGCTGTATAACCAACGTCCTATCAATGCTTTATTCCACTCCGATGGTGGCGGTTATACAGAGGATAGTGTCAATGTTTGGGGGAATGACATTCCATATTTAAAAGGTGTAAAAGACTATAGTACTGGCACATCTACATCAAACTGGACCGTTACTACATCTCGTCAAGCTCTTGAAAGTAAGCTCAATGCAGCAAGTAAAGGTGTCGGCAAATTGCAGAGTATCCAATTGACTCCTCTTGGCAAGCCGGGTCAACAAACATATGACAGAGGCGTGTCTGGACGTATTAAGAGTGCTACTTTCATAGGCACCTCTGGAAAGACGACAGTAGATGGCGATTCCTTGCGTAGTATTTTAGGTTTAAAATCTACACTATTTGATTTCTATGTAAATCACAACCCTGCTAAAGGCACGGGAAAGGCATATCATAGCTTTACTGGCAAGAATGATACTGTTTATATTAAAGGCCACGGTTGGGGTCATGGCCTTGGTATGTCTCAATGGGGCGCTGCGGAAATGGCAAAGCGCGCTAATCCTGGAGATACAAATTATTACCAAACTATTTTGCGTCACTACTATAGTGGCATTACATTGAAGAAAATGTACTAATAAGGATTACGATGAAAGTTACAGATTTTGATTATGAATTGCCAGAGGAACTGATTGCTCAGCATCCTGTAGAACCTCGTGATACAGCACGGCTTTTAACCTTAGATAAGGTAAGTGGTGAAGTTAAACATAAAGGACATTTTTATGATTTATTAGAAGAGCTTCATGAAGGAGATGTGCTTGTATTTAATAATACAAAGGTTATCCCTGCGAGATTATATGGACATCGTCAAGGTTCTGGTGGCAAGGTGGAGGTACTTCTACTTACACCATGTGGTGAAAATCGATGGGAATGCCTTGTTAAACCGGGGAAAAAATGTCCTATCGGGCAAGTTATAGAGTTTGATGACCGCCTAAGTGGAGTTATTATAGATAAAACAGATTTTGGAGGCCGTATCATTCAGTTCACATGCAACGGTGTGTTTGATGATGTGATTCAAGAAATTGGTGAAATGCCATTACCTCCATACATTCATGAAAAGTTAGAAGATAAAGATCGTTATCAAACGGTATATGCTAAGGAGAAAGGCTCTGCTGCGGCACCAACTGCAGGACTTCACTTTACACCTGACCTCTTAGAAAAGATTAAAGCTAAAGGTGTAGAGCTTGAGTTTGTAACCTTACATGTTGGACTTGGCACTTTTAGACCTGTATCGGCAGAGACTATTGAAGACCACGAAATGCATAGTGAGTTCTTTGTTGTACCTCAAGATACGGCGGATCGAATCAATGCAGCCAAACAAAAAGGGTCTCGTATCATTGCCGTAGGTACTACATCGGTGCGTACTCTTGAGTCTGCTACGAATGATGATGGGGTATTACAAGGTATGAGTGGTTGGACTCAAATTTTTATCTATCCTGGCTATAAATTTAAGATGATTGATGCGTTGGTAACGAATTTTCACTTGCCTCAATCTACATTGTTAATGCTGATTAGTGCACTAGCTGGTCGTGAACACTGTTTGGTGGCCTACGAAGAAGCTGTACGTGAACGTTATCGTTTCTTTAGCTTCGGCGATGCTATGTTTATACGTTAGGAGGGACTATGCCGAGTATTACTTATGAATTACAAAAGACATGTCCTCATACGGGGGCACGAGCAGGTTTATTGCATACGCCACATGGTACCTTCCAAACACCGATGTTTATGCCTGTAGGCACGCAAGCGACAGTTAAAACTATGACACCAGAAGAACTAAAGGCTATGGGTTCTCAAGTTATTTTGAGTAATACCTATCATTTATTTCTTCGCCCAGGGCCGGAGCTTGTAGAAGAGGCTGGGGGCTTACATAAATTTATGAATTGGGATCAAGCGATTCTTACTGATAGTGGTGGATTCCAAGTATTTAGTTTAGGCGATATGCGCAAAATTACTGAGGATGGTGTTACATTTAGATCCCACATTGATGGATCAAAACAGTTTCTATCTCCTGAAGTGGCTACAAAGGTACAAGAGCAATTAGGTTCTGATATTGCGATGGCTTTTGACGAATGTATTCCGTATCCTGCGGATCATGATTATGCGAAACGCTCTACGGCGCGTACAACACGTTGGGCGCATCGTTGCCAAGAGGCTCGTAAAGCTCATGACCGCCAAGGCATGTTTGGTATCGTTCAAGGTGGCATGTACAAAGACTTGCGCAAGCAAAGTGCGGAAGAACTTGTAGCTATGGATTTTGAAGGTTATAGCATCGGCGGTTTATCCGTTGGGGAACCTCATGATTTAATGAATGAAATCTTAGAATATACTACGCCATTATTGCCAACTAACAAGGCTCGTTATTTGATGGGCGTTGGCACCGCAGATTGTCTGGTAGAAGGTGTAGCACGTGGAGTTGATATGTTTGATTGTGTATATCCAACTCGTGTAGCTCGAAATGGGATGGCCATGACCTGGAATGGTCGTCTTAATATTCGAAATGCTCAATTTGCTCATGATTGGGGTCCTTTAGAAGAAGGTTGCCAATGTTATACATGTAAAAATTATTCCCGTGCATATATTCGTCACTTATATAAGGCAGAAGAGATTTTGGCATTACGCCTTGTAACGTATCATAATCTCTATTTCTTATTAGAGTTTATGCGTCAAATGAGACAAGCTATCTTAGAAGATCGGTTCCCGCAATTTAGAATGCAATTTTGGGATAGCTTTAAAAAATAGTAATTAAGTCTAGTCAAATTTATATTAGGTGGCTATACTAGAAAAGAAATACATATTTATTAACCTAGGAGGATAACATGGGAGATATTCAACAAATTTTGCAAACTAGCTGGCCTATTTTGTTAATGGTAGTAATTTTTTACTTTTTATTGTGGCGTCCACAAAAGAAACAACAAAAAGAGCGTGCTAGCTTGTTAGGTAGCTTAAAAAAAGGCCAAAAAATCGTTACTATTGGTGGTATTTATGGCGAAATTGTTGAACTTGATGATGAAAAAGTCAAGGTACAGGTATCTGAAAAAGTTGAATTAACATTTGCTCGTACAGCAGTTGCTAACGTACTATCTAAGAAAAACAAGGAAGAAAAATAATGAATACAAAGGAAGCAGTGCGCCAGGCGTGTAAGTCTCAGCGCGCTGCTTTATCCGTTGCTGATTGTAGGTCGTGGACGCCGATGTTGACGAATCAAATCGTTAATAGTCCTGAGTATATATCGGCAAAAAATATTATGGCCTATTTGGCGATGCCTAAAGAGGCCAATTTAGACGATGTGATTCGTCATGCTTTAGAACATGATAAATCTGTATACGTTCCAGTATGTACTGATAAGACGACTATGATTGCAGTTCGCCTTAAGTCTCTAGAATCTATCGTTCGGGGTGTGTTACATATACGCATTCCCTCTGAGCCATACGATATTATTGAGCCGTGTGACTTGGATTTGATTTTAGTGCCTGGTGCTGGCTTTGACCGTCAAGGTGGTCGCATGGGGATGGGGAATGGGTATTATGATCGATTTCTCAAGGAACTTTCACCAAGTACATTTATGGGCGTATGTTGGTCAGTACAATTTTGGGATACACCAATTCCTATGGATGCATTGGACCAACGGATGAGTAAAATTGTGACAGAGCAGGGCGTTATACATTGTGTATAGTAGAAGGGAGCAACTATTTTGAACGGTAAAGCTATTATCAAGTTTTTAGTAGTCGTTGCTGTCATCATTGGTACTTTTGCGTATTGTATTGAACCTTTAGCGGGTTCTTTGAAACAAGGCCTTGATTTGCAAGGTGGTACGCATATCGTATTGGAAGCAGAAGATTCTGCAACTGGTAAAGCTGATAATGATGCAGTTGAACGGGCGAAGCAAATCTTAGAGCGTCGTATTAATGAAATGGGTTTATCTGAACCATTGGTACAACGTGAAGGTGCTCGTCGTATTATCATTGAATTGCCAGGTGTAAAAGATCCTGACGAAGCGATTAAACGTATCGGTAAAACAGCGGTCTTGGAATTTAAAAACGACCAAGGTCAAACCGTTATGACTGGTGATGACTTAAAAGATGCTAAAGAAGAGTTAGGTCAAAATAAACAACCACTCGTTGCTATTGAATTAAGTGATGAAGGGGCTAAGAAGTTTGCTGATTTAACATCTAAAAATATTGGTCGTCGTATTGCCATTACATTGGATGGTAAAGAATTGACTAATCCTGTAGTACAACAAGCAATTACAGGTGGTAAAGCCACTATTTCTGGTAGTCAAAGTTTAGAAGAAGCTAAAGACTTAGCTATTTTATTACGTTCCGGTGCATTGCCTGTTAAAATTAATGTATTGGAAGTGCGTACAGTAGGTCCTTCTTTGGGGCAAGACTCCAAGGATAAATCTGTTGTAGCCTTCAGTGCCGGTATTGCAATGATCATGATTTTCTTGGTTATTTTATATCGTTTTTCTGGTATCGTAGCTAATATTGCATTACTTGTATATGTTATGCTCTTATTGCTCGTATTAGGCAAAGGCTTTAATGCGACTATGACATTGCCAGGTATTGCTGGTATTATCTTATCCATGGGTGTTGCGGTAGATGCGAATATTCTAATCTTTGAACGTTTCAAGGAAGAGGTATTTTCCGGTAAATCTATGCGGGTTGCTATGGAAGCAGGTTTTAGCCGTGCGTTAGCCACAATTACTGATGCAAACGTATCCGTTATCATTACAGCTGGTATCTTAACTATTTTAGGATCTGGTCCTGTAAAAGGCTTTGCTATCAGCTTAGGTGTAGGTGTTGTGGTAAGTATGTTCACAGCGATTACTGTGAGTCATTTCTTATTGCGCTTATTAATTGATTGTAACTTTACAAACCATCCATTCTGGTTTGGTGCGAATATTTCTCCAAGCACAAGTGCTGACGCATTTGCACCAAAAGTATTGAAAGGAGGTAAACGCAAATGACATTAAACGTAGTTAAACATCATCGTTGGTGGTTTGCTATTTCCTCCATCCTTGTAATCATTAGCTTAATATCGATATTCATGAAAGGCTTTAACTTTGGTATCGACTACACAGGTGGTACGATTGTTGAAGTAGTATTTGAACAACCTGTAGAGGTTAGCCAAGTTCGTGATGTTTTGAAAGAATACAATCTTGAAAACGCACAAATTCAGCTTTCTGGTGATACTACAGGCGATACATCTGGTAAGGATGTAATGATCCGTACTCGTAACCTTGAATCTAGTGAAAGCGCTGCCGTTGTTGAGTCTTTGACTAAAAACGTTGGTCAAAATACTGTTAAGCGTATTGAAACAGTAGGTGCTGTTATCGGTTCTGAAGTAACAGAACATGCGTTAACAAACCTTCTCATTGCATTCTTGGCATTAGCGATTTATATTTCTTATCGATTTGAATATAAAGTAGCTATTTCTGCATTGATTGCGATTTTCCATGACTTGATTATGGTACTTGGTGTATTCTCTTATTTCCAATTGGAAATTGATGCATCCTTCTTGGCAGCTGTACTTACAGTTGTAGGTTATTCCATGAATGAGTCTGTAGTTATCTTTGACCGCGTTCGTGAAAATACACATACGCATAAACGTTCTGATACATTTGCAGACCTTGCAAACGCCTCTGTTACACAAAGTATTCATCGTAGTTTCTATACATTGGCAACTGTTATGTTCGCCTGCGTATCTCTTTATGTATTTGGTGGGGATACAACGAAGAACTTTGCGCTTTGTATGATCATCGGCTTTGCTAGTGGTGCGTACTCCTCTATCTGCGTAGCGACATCCTTATGGGCTATATGGAAGAGCCGTAACAAAAACGACGTACGTAATCAACAATAATATATGAACTGCTTTTACTATAATAATGGTGAAAGTACTGAACCTCTCTAGCATAGAGTCTAGAGAGGTTCTTTTTATTTAGCTTTAGTAGTATTTAGGAAAAGTTAGTTAAAAATAAAATGAACTAAAGTGATTGAAAAAAGATGTTATACAATTTAAAACCTAAATTTATGAGGAATTAAGGTATGCTTATGATTAGATGTAGTGAATTTAAAATGAAGTTGTAAAAATAAGGCTTTTATATGTTGACGATTATTTAATTTGTGCTATACTATACAAGTCGTTAGGACACAGCACAAACGATGAGCACAAAAAAATTCTAAAAAAGTTTTGAAAAAGTGCTTGACGGAATGAGCTGAACTTGATAGAATAATCAAGTCGCCAGTTGATGAAACGCTTTGAAAGAAGATGGTAGAGACTGGTACAGATCTTTGAAAACTGAACAATGATAGGTAATCAATCAATACGATTGAACATATGCCAGAGTGCGGGTTTTGACAAAGTCAAAACCAACCATAATTC
>OBWG01001363.1_pt1 | contig 10593 bp, 8 predicted proteins | sample 1495221 | NCBI WGS metagenome assembly OBWG01 (sample SAMEA2580053, study PRJEB22360) | human gut metagenome | reverse complement strand
GTATAATTAAACATCTTCTCAATTATATAGAAGAAATCTGCCCTCGTCAAGCAATTTTTCTTAAAAGCCCCCGAAAACACGTGGAAATCCCCCTGTTTTCTTCCCCCACTCAATTAAAAATCTTAAAAACCGTCGTGAAACCGCTTACTTTACCAGTTTAAGCAGCACCTTTCCAAGTACAGCCACCAAAACCGCCGCCACAATCGCCTCAGGAATACCCGATGCGACAACTGTCGCCATCACAAGCCCCCATACGGCGTCGATCCCCACGCTCTTAACCTGGGCGTACTGCACCGCTAACAGCAGATAAATACTTCCCATAACGGATACTGTATTCACCATGGCCCCAACAAAACCGGTTACAGCTAACGCCGGCGTAAATTTTACCTTCAGCTTCATAAGAAGGATCCACAGCCAGCCGGCCGCCAGACCAATCATGATCCGGCACCCTACGGAAATCCACACTGCCTTTATGGCTCCGGAAATCCCGGTCATGCTCATAAAGGGTGAAAATGCAAAGGACAGAAGGGTGGGCGCCATGGTATTACTGATCATGGAACAGATTCCAAAGGTTCCTCCAAGGATCGCTCCAGCAAAAGGCCCCAGCAAAACAGCGCCTAAAATCACTGGAATATGCACAGTTGTCGCCTTCACCACCGGCAGCTGGATCATCCCAAGAGGCGTATTTGCCAGAAGGATCACCACCGCCATCATAAGTGCAACACTTGCAAGCCAACGGGTGTCTTTTTTTCTCTTATTCATTTTTTTCCTCCTTGCTGCTGTTCTTTTTAAAAGATACAACGCATTACGATTGCATTATAGCGGGCCTTCTTTTCTCTGTCAATATTTCTTTCCCCGTAATTCACCCTTGTGTTTTTCACATTATCCACAATTTGTTGATAACTTGTGGATAAGTGTGGGATATTTCGACTGTGATCCCCATGCATGGACAAAATCTCCTTATATTCTGCAACTTTCCCCATTGTGTAAAACCTGCAGTTATTTTTACCCACATTCTGTGGAAAACTGTCGGCTCAACGGCTGATTTCCTCTCCATCCACAGGTTTCCTACAAAGTTATCCACAGATATTTACACTTTTGATTGAAAAAATGGAGCCGTTAGTATACAATGTATTTAGATTGGGCAATTCTGCAATACAGTTTCAGGAGACAGAAAATGATAGATAAAATAAAAGAAAACTGGGAAAAGATCCTTCTTATATTAAGGGAGGAGTATGGGGATCAGATTACGGATATCTCATACAAAACATGGCTGGAACCGTTGAAACCCTATTCTTTTAAGGGAAATACCATTACCATCATTGTACCGGAGCAGCCATTTATATCCTATGTAAAGAAAAAATACAGCACCTTCTTAAAAGTTACCATCTCAGAATTTCTCGGCAAGGAATGTGAGGTGGATTTTAAAGCAAAAGAACAGGTGGAGGCAGAGGAACAGCCCGCCGCTCCGTCTCTGATTCCCAAAGCAAAAGCTCCCGTAAGCCCGGATGTAATACAGAACGCCAACTTAAACCCAAAGTATACCTTTGACACCTTTGTCGTTGGCTCCAACAACAATCTGGCTCACGCCGCAGCCCTTGCAGTAGCGGAATCTCCAGGAGAGATCTATAATCCGCTGTTCATATATGGAGGCGTAGGACTTGGAAAAACCCATCTGATGCACGCTATCGCTCATTTTATTTTAAAAGATAACCCTAAATCCAAGATCCTTTACGTCAGCTCTGAGACCTTTACCAATGAGCTCATTGACGCCATCCGTAACAAAAACAACATCACTACCACGGAATTTCGTGAGAAATACCGCAACAACGACGTTCTCCTGATCGACGATATCCAGTTTATTATAGGAAAAGAGAGTACCCAGGAGGAGTTCTTCCATACCTTTAACACCTTGTACGAATCAAAAAAGCAGATCATTATCTCCTCCGATAAACCTCCCAAGGAGATCGAAACCTTAGAGGAACGGCTGCGCTCCCGTTTTGAATGGGGCCTGACCGTGGACATCCAGTCCCCGGATTATGAGACCCGAATGGCCATTCTGCGCAAAAAAGAGGAGATGGAAGGATACAATATTGACAACGAAGTAATCAAATATATTGCAACCAACATTAAATCCAATATTCGTGAACTGGAGGGCGCCCTTACAAAAATCGTGGCCCTTTCCCGTCTGAATAAATGCGATATTACCCTGGAGCTGGCAGAAGAAGCCTTAAAGGATATCATTTCTCCCAATGCACAAAGAGAGGTGACGCCTGAGCTGATCATCCAGGTAGTTTCCGATCATTTCGGCATTACTCCGGCAGATGTTATGTCCCAGAAACGCACGAAGGATATCGTATATCCCCGTCAGATCATCATGTACCTCTGCCGCGATATGACGGAAGCCTCCCTTCAGGTCATAGGGCTCAGCCTTGGAAAACGGGATCACACCACCGTAATTCACGGCGCGGAAAAAATAGCCGCGGACCTGCAGAAGGACGAAACCTTAAGAAATACTATTGATATTTTAAAGAAGAAAATCAATCCACAATAGGGCGTGGAATGGCTGTGGATAAACTGTTGATAATGGATCCGGCTTTTTGTGGTTCAAAATGGTTTTTAATCTCCTGTGGATAACTATGAAGGTTATCTGAAGTTTTGTGGACCCTTTCCACCATTTCTTCCACAGGTATTTATCCCCATTTTCAAAGGCTTCCTGGACTTTTACACAAACCCACAGCCCCTACTACGGTTACGGCGAAAATTAACTATATATATCTGCAACTATGACTTTGCCATCCCTACTCCAATCAGAAAGGAAGTTATCAACAATTATGAAGCTGCAATTCCAGAAGGACGCCATTGTAAATGGCATCAACATTGTTATGAAAGCCGTTCCATCAAAAACTACCATGTCTATTTTAGAATGTATCCTTATCGATGCTTCTTCCAATGAAATCCGCTTAACAGGCAATGACATGGAGCTTGGAATCGAAACGAAGGTGGAGGGACAGATCTTAGAACATGGAAAGATCGCGCTTGATGCTAAGCTTTTTTCTGAGATCACCCGCCGCGTATCCAGCCAGAATTCAACCGTTACCATAGAATCTGATGAAAAACTTAATACAACCATTCGCTGTGAAAATTCCGTATTCAATATTCAGGGACGGGATGGGGAAGAATTTACCTATATTCCTTATATTGAACGTGATAAATACATTACCCTTTCTCAGTTTACCTTAAAAGAAGTGATCCAGCAGACGATCTTTTCCATCTCCCCGAATGACAGCAACAAAATGATGGGCGGAGAGCTGTTTGAGGTAAATGAAAATCAGCTGAAAGTGGTTTCATTAGACGGTCACCGTATTTCTATCCGCAATGTTACTCTGAAAGACCACTACGAATCGACCAAGGTCATTGTTCCTGGAAAGACCTTAAGCGAGATCAGCAAGATTTTAGGAGGTGACAATGAAAAAGAAGTACGGATCTTCTTCAGCTCTAACCATATCCTCTTTGAATTTGACAATACCATCGTGGTTTCCCGCCTGATCGAGGGAGAATATTTCCGCATAAACCAGATGCTTTCCAGCGATTATGAGACGAAGCTTTCTGTAAATCGGAGAGAATTTCTTGACTGTATTGAGCGCGCCACTATCCTGATCCGCGAAAATGATAAAAAGCCGCTGATTCTTCAGGTAAGCGATAACACAATGGAGCTGAAGTTAAATTCCAGCTTTGGTTCCATGAATGCGGATCTTATGATCCATAAGACCGGTAAGGATATTATGATCGGCTTTAACCCCAAGTTCCTGATCGACGCCCTCAGAGTCATTGAAGATGAGGAGATCAATATCTACATGATGAATCCCAAATCCCCATGCTTTATCAAGGATGAGGAGGAAAATTATATCTATCTGATCCTTCCCGTAAACTTTAATGCAGCTTCTGTGTAACGGCACAGCTGCCCTGGGCGGTCTGCCTTTGAGGCTATGCAGGAATGGAATGACAATTGCATATTTATACATCCAGTGTGCGCCGGAGAAAGACATTTTCCCGGTGCGCCTGTGATTCATGGTAATAGAAAGGAAAAACATGGAAACAATTAAACTGAGAGAAGAATATATCAAGCTTGGCCAGGCCTTAAAAGCGGCAGGCTTAGTGGAATCCGGAGTAGACGCCAAGTATGCCATTGAAGACGGCCTTGTGTCGGTCAACGGCGAGACGGCTTTCCAGAGGGGCAAGAAACTGGTAGACGGAGACGTGGTTGTTTACGAAGGAAACACCATTAAGATCATCAAATAATCCCGGAAAGAGAACATCCATGATCATCGAGTCCATAGAGCTTAAGAATTACCGCAATTATGAAGAACTACATATGGAACTGAATCAGGGAACGAATATTCTCTATGGCGACAATGCCCAGGGAAAGACAAATGTTCTGGAGTCAGTCTATGTCTGCTGCACCTCCAAGTCACACCGCAGCGCAAAAGACAGGGATATCATCCGTTTCGGTCAGGATGAGTCCCATATTAAGCTTCAGATCCGAAAAAATGATATTCCCTGCCGCATTGATATGCATTTAAAGAAAAATAAGCCCAAGGGAATCGCCATTAACGGGGTTCCCATTCGAAGGGCCAGCGAACTGTTTGGTCTGGCCAATGTGGTATTTTTTTCCCCTGAGGATTTAAACATCATAAAGAATGGTCCCTCGGAGCGGCGCCGTTTTATTGATATGGAATTGTGTCAGCTGGATAAGCTCTACGTCCATTCTCTGGTTCAGTATAACCGGGTTCTCCTGCAGAGGAACCGTCTCCTTAAGGAACTGTCCTTTAAACCGGAATATGAACCAACACTGGACATTTGGGATGAACAGCTGGTAAAATACGGGAAAGAGGTTATTGCCTCCCGTCGTTCTTTTATCCGGCAGCTGGGAGAGATTATACGGGGAATCCACACCCGGCTTTCCGGCGGGAAAGAGGAGATATCCGTTTTCTATGATCCGGATACACAAGAGGAGGAACTTGAGACGGCCCTTTTAAAGAACCGTTCCCAGGATATCCGACAAAAGACTACTCTGGCAGGTCCTCACAGGGATGATATCAATTTTATTGTAAATGGTATCGATATCCGACGGTTTGGCTCCCAGGGCCAGCAGCGTACCGCCGCCCTTTCTCTGAAGCTGTCCGAACTGGAGCTTGTAAAGCTGGTAAGTAAGGATGCTCCCATCCTTCTTTTGGATGATGTTCTCTCGGAACTGGACGGCAGCCGCCAGACCCAGCTTCTGTCCGCCATACAGGATATTCAGACCATGATCACCTGTACCGGGCTGGAGGATTTTGTTAATAACCGGTTCCCTATTGACAAAATCTTCAAAGTAGTGGACGGAAAGGTATACAGCCAGAATTGACACACATAAGAAGTTACCTGAAAAGAAAGGAAGATATAGAACATGGCAGAGCAGCAATACGGAGCAGATCAGATCCAGATCCTGGAAGGACTTGAGGCAGTGAGAAAGCGTCCCGGTATGTATATCGGCAGCACCTCTGCCAGAGGCCTTCATCATCTGGTTTATGAGATCGTAGATAACGCAGTAGATGAAGCCCTTGCGGGATACTGCGGCTCCATTAACGTTACCATCAATGAGGACAATTCCATCACCGTTATCGATGACGGACGGGGAATCCCTGTAGATATACAGAAAAAAGCGGGTATCCCGGCTGTGGAGGTAGTATTTACGATCCTTCATGCAGGAGGCAAATTCGGAAGCGGCGGATATAAGGTTTCCGGCGGGCTTCACGGCGTAGGCGCCTCCGTTGTAAATGCCCTTTCCCAGTGGCTGGAGGTTCAGGTCTACCGGGATGGAAAGGTATATGAACAGCGGTATGAGCGGGGCAAGACAATGTATCCCCTGAAAGTAGCAGGAACGTGCAGTCCTGACAAGCATGGCACCCGCGTATGTTTCCTTCCAGACAAGGAGATCTTTGAGGAAACCGTATTTGACTATGATACACTGAAAATGCGTCTGCGGGAAACTGCGTTTCTTACAAAGAACCTAAGGATCAGCCTCAGGGATGAGCGGGAGGAAAAGCATGAGCATACCTTCCACTATGAGGGCGGAATCAAGGAATTTGTGTCTTATTTGAATAAGGGCAAGACGCCCCTTTATGAAAATGTGCTCTACTGCGAAGGCACAAAGGATGGTGTATACGTGGAAGTGGCCATGCAGCACAATGATTCCTATACCGAGAACATTTACACCTTTGTAAATAATATCAACACCCCCGAAGGCGGCACCCATCTGACCGGTTTTAAAAATGCCCTTACAAAGACCTTTAATGACTACGCCAGAAAGAGCAGGCTGTTAAAAGACAATGAGGAAAGCCTTTCAGGTGAAGATATCCGAGAGGGTCTGACTGCGATCATAAGCGTAAAGGTAGGGGAACCGCAGTTCGAGGGACAAACCAAGCAGAAGCTGGGAAACAGCGAGGCCAGAGCCGCTGTTGACAATATTGTTAGTGAGCAGCTGACCTATTACCTGGAGCAGAATCCGGCGGCAGCCAGAGCCATGTGCGAAAAGTCCATTATGGCCCAGAGGGCAAGAGCAGCAGCCAGAAAAGCCAGAGATTTAACCCGCCGTAAGTCTGCCCTGGAGGGAATGGCTCTTCCGGGAAAGCTTGCAGACTGCTCTGACAAAAATCCTGAAAACTGTGAGATCTATATCGTAGAGGGAGACTCTGCCGGCGGCTCTGCAAAGACCGCCCGCTCCCGCGCAACCCAGGCTATCCTGCCTCTTCGCGGTAAGATCTTAAACGTAGAAAAAGCCAGAATGGATAAGGTTTACGCCAATGCAGAGATCAAGGCCATGATCACAGCCTTCGGAACCGGTATCCATGATGATTTCGATATCAGTAAGCTTCGCTACCACAAGATCATTATCATGACCGATGCCGATGTGGACGGCGCTCATATCAGTACCCTGCTTTTGACCTTTATTTACCGCTTTATGCCGGAGCTGATCAAGCAGGGCTATGTATATCTGGCACAGCCGCCCTTATATAAGATCGAGAAAAACAAGCGTGTCTGGTATGCCTACAGCGATGAGGAACTCAATTCCATCCTGGTGGAGATCGGCCGTGACAACAGCAACAAGATCCAGCGCTATAAGGGTCTGGGAGAGATGGATGCGGAGCAGCTTTGGGAGACCACCATGGATCCTGAGCGCCGGATTCTCCTTCGCGTGACCATGGATGAGGAGACAACCTCTGAGGTAGACCTGACCTTTACCACCCTGATGGGCGACCAGGTGGAGCCAAGAAGGGAATTCATTGAAAATAATGCGAAAAAGGTAAAAAATCTGGATATCTGATAATGGTCCGGCCATGTATGGCAGAACTGTTTCGCTGCAAATGAGATCGAACATAAAGGAGATAGACTATGGAACCAAATGTATTTGACAAGGTCCATGACGTAGACCTGAAAAAGACCATGGAACAGTCCTATATCGACTATGCCATGAGCGTCATAAGCGCCAGAGCTCTGCCTGACGCCAGGGACGGCCTTAAGCCCGTTCAGCGCCGTGTGCTCTTTTCCATGATAGAGTTAAACAACGGGCCGGATAAGCCCCATCGTAAATGCGCCCGTATCGTCGGAGATACCATGGGTAAATATCATCCCCACGGCGACAGCTCCATCTACGGAGCTCTGGTAAATATGGCTCAGGACTGGTCCACCCGCTACCCGCTGGTAGACGGCCATGGAAACTTTGGTTCCGTGGACGGAGACGGCGCTGCGGCCATGCGATATACAGAGGCCCGTTTAAGCCGTATCTCCATGGAAATGCTTGCGGATATCAATAAAGATACCGTAGACTTTGTACCCAACTTTGACGAGACGGAAAAGGAGCCTCTGGTTCTGCCTTCCCGTTTCCCCAACCTGCTTGTAAACGGTACTTCCGGAATTGCTGTAGGTATGGCGACGAATATTCCTCCTCACAATCTCCGTGAAGTCATCGGCGCTGTTTCATTGATGATTGACAACCGGATCAATGAGGGCAGGGATACTACATTAGAAGAGATCATGGAAGTGATTAAAGGCCCCGATTTCCCTACAGGAGCTACTATTTTAGGCCGAAGAGGCATTGAAGAGGCTTACCGTACCGGACGGGCCAAGATCAAGGTAAGGGCCGTTACCAATATTGAAACCATGGCAAACGGCAAGTCCAGGATCATTGTCACAGAGCTTCCCTATATGGTCAATAAGGCACGTCTGATCGAAAAGATTGCAGATCTGGTAAAAGAAAAGAAAGTTGACGGCATTACCTATATCGGCGATGAGTCCAACCGCGAGGGTATGCGGATCAATATTGAGCTGCGCCGTGATGTAAATGCCAATGTTATTTTAAATCAGCTTCTTAAGCATACACAGCTGCAGGATACCTTTGGCGTAATCATGCTGGCTCTTGTCAACAACCAGCCAAAGATTTTAAACCTGCATCAGATGCTGGACGTCTACATCTCTCACCAGGAGGAGGTAGTCAGAAGACGGACACAGTACGATTTAAATAAGGCAGAGGAGCGGGCTCACATATTAGAAGGCCTGCTGATCGCCCTGGATCATATTGACGAGGTGATCCGAATTATCCGCAGCAGTGCCAATGTGGCAGAGGCCAAGGCGCAGTTAATGGAACGTTTTGGACTTTCTGACGCTCAGTCTCAGGCTATCGTGGATATGAGACTGCGCGCTCTTACCGGTCTGGAACGGGAGAAGCTGGAAAATGAATATAAAGAGCTTCAGGCAAAGATTGCGGAGTTAAAGGCGATCCTGGCAGATGAGAAAAAGCTTCTTGCTGTAATCAGGGAAGAAATCAATGTGATTGCCGCTAAATACGGGGATGACAGGAGAACCGCCATCGGTTTTGATGATGACGTATCCATGGAGGATCTGATCCCCGATGAAGATACCGTCGTTGCCATGACCCATTTAGGCTACATTAAGCGGATGGACGCAGACAACTTTAAGAGCCAGAACCGGGGCGGAAAGGGCATAAAGGGAATGCAGACCATAGAGGAGGACTATATTGAGGACCTTCTTATGACGACCAATCACCATTACATGATGTTCTTTACCAATACAGGACGGGTATACCGTTTAAAGGCCTACGAGATTCCGGAGGCAGGACGCACCGCTCGGGGAACCGCTATTGTGAACCTCTTACAGCTTCAGCCGGGAGAAAAGATCACGGCTATTATTCCCATGCGGGAATTTAACGAGGATCAGTACCTTATAATGGCTACCAGAGAAGGTATGATCAAGAAAACACCAATGGTAGAATACGGCAATGTCCGTAAGAACGGCCTTCAGGCCATTGTTTTAAAGGACGGGGACGAGCTGATTGAGGTAAAGGCTACCGATGACCAGCAGGATATCTTCTTAGTTACCAAGAAAGGTATGTGTATACGCTTTAAGGAAAAGGATGTGAGAACCACGGGCCGTGTGTCCATGGGTGTGATTGGTATGCGCTTTGAGGAAGATGATGAAATCATCGGTATGCAGACTGCAAATCAGGGCGAGGAGCTTCTTGTTGTATCTGAAAATGGAATGGGCAAGCGGACGCCGACGGCAGAGTTTAAGCCGCAGTTCAGAGGCGGAAAGGGTGTGCTCTGCTACAAGATTACAGAAAAGACAGGTTCTTTAGTAGGGGCCAAACTGGTAAATGACGGAAGAGAGATTATGCTTATTACCACCGAAGGCATCATTATCCGAATGTCCGTAGATGATATTTCCGTTATTGGAAGAAACACCTCCGGTGTAAAACTTATGTCTATTGACCAGAATTCAGATATTAAGGTAGCCAGCATTGCCAAGGTTCGTGAAAACGAGACCAAGGACAGCAATGTCTATAATGAGGAATACGAGGAGGAGGTCCAAACGGCAGAGGAAGAGTAAGACAGAGGAATTTAAAACGTCTGTTTTGCAGCTCTGATATAAAATAAAAATGAGGTGCCCAAAAAGGAGATTCATCGCAGTCATATGTTGAAAAGCTTTTCTTTTTTGGTGCCTCATTTCATTTTTGCTGCAGCAAAAGAATCAAGTAATGCAATATATGTATTGCTGTAAAGGGGATAGCTCACTGTCTGTACACCAGTGTGGAATAGAACTGTAAAAACATTAAAAAGTTGAAAAATATGTCTTGACATAACAAGATCCCTTTAGTATAATACCATATGCGTCTGACGAACAAATATGTTCATTAGAAGCACTTATATGGAATATGAATTCGGAGAAATACTCAAGAGGCCGAAGAGGCGCCCCTGCTAAGGGTGTAGGTCGGGAAACCGGCGCGAGGGTTCAAATCCCTCTTTCTCCGCTCTTCTTTCCAAAATGCTGATTAAAAAAGTAGTTGACATGGATGCTTGAATGTGATATCATTGATACTCGCTGAGGTGATCAGCAAGAAGTGAAGTAAAATAAAAAACAAAAAAGTTGTTGACAAACAAAAGCAACTATGGTAAGATATAAAAGTTGCTGCTGAACAAGACAACAACAAATAAGTTCCTTGAAAATTGAAGATTAAACAGTATGTAAAACCCTGAA
>OBWG01001352.1_pt1 | contig 10661 bp, 16 predicted proteins | sample 1495221 | NCBI WGS metagenome assembly OBWG01 (sample SAMEA2580053, study PRJEB22360) | human gut metagenome | reverse complement strand
TGAAGGAACCATATCTGCTTCCGTCAGAAATAGGGTTTGACATAGATTCATTGGAGAAATATAGTGATATTTTATACTACCTGTGTTGAGAACATAATATCTGTGACACCGTTGTCATCAGCAGAAAGAAGATTGGAGTTTATACAAAGCTGTATCAGGCGCCCAAGGACCGGGAACAGAATATGATCAGATATCAGCGAAGGCCAGAGCATATATAGAATCAGAGGATCTGTTTATAGCCAAAGATCAGGGGAATTTTGATAGCCTCAGAGAGTGCGGGAAGAATATCTATTATCTTTTCTTGTGCAAATGCGACCTTTTTGTGGAGGGGTTTCAGTTGGAACGGCTGACGCCGGCGCTGATAAATGAGCTTCATATGTGAGAATAATGTGGGAATAATATAATAATTCGGGACGTCCTGTCTGTACCAGTTACAAAGCGGGGCGCCCCGAATTATTTATGTGTTATTGTTTTTTGTGAAATAATTTTTCAAATAGCCCGGGTTTACGGTTCTCATAGCCCTCATAGGGCAGCCGTTCGCTTGGGATCGGTCTGCCGTCTGCGTCGTAGTCTTCCTTGAAGGTATCATATTTGGCGGGATTACGCATGATCTTAATCCAGCCGATCAGGAAGAATACGAAGAAGATTGTGGCAGGAAAGCCGCCGACATTACATAGTTCCTTTATACCGTCGATTCCGTTGCCGCACACTGCAGTCAGGCAGAGAACTCCAAGTGTGACACCCCAGACAACCTTCAAGATGATTGGTGATTCGGTATCGTCTGCGGTCAAGCCCTGAGTACACAGTCCAGCCATGGCGTTGGTGTTTGAATCCGATGCAGTTACAAAGCTGACGAATACAATGAACAGAAATAACGGTATCGTAAGCGTGCTAAGAGGCAGATGATTTAAAACGGCGAAGGTAGCGGCTTCCGTTCCTCCGGCAGTCATAGCGTCGTTGATTCCCAGACCTGCAAGTTCAAAGTTGATTGCGGTGCCGGAAAACAATCCGACCCATGCCACGCTGAAAAGAGCAGGTATGAAGAAGATAACGTTGATGACCTCCCGAATGGTAAAGCCTTTGGATATCTTTCCCATAAACACTGCGGTGATCGGCATCCATGCCATCCAACAGCACATGTAGAAGCTGGGCCACCAGCGGCTCCATCCGTCCCCGGCGGAGGCGGATGTCCACAGGCCCATCTGAAAAAAGTTGGTCAGATAGCCGCCAAGACTTTCACAGGTCAGGTCGAGCAGGTAGGCGGTGGGACCGCAGACCAGCATAAAGATGCCCATGATCAGATATACCTTGGAGTTGATGGAGGACAAGATACGGATTCCATTCATGACTCCGGAAGCAGCCGAGATTACGAAGGCGGCTATGATTATGACACCGCAGATTATGTATAAATGATTCCCGTTAGAGATACCTGTAATATCGCTGATTCCACCGCTTAACAGAAGCACGCCGGAGCCCATGGAGGCAGCCATTCCGCAGACCAGGCAAAACAGGCAGATACAGTCGACGACGAGAGTAACCTTCGCGGCACGTGTTTCTCCGATAGTCGGGATTAACATGGAGCCGATTGCAAAGGTTTTCTTCATATTAAAGAATACGAAGGCGAATAAAAGCGCCGGAAGACCGTATATTGCCATAGGTGAGAAGGTCCACTCCAGGAACATGGTCTGTATTGCCCAGCGAACGGATGCGCCGGAGAAAGCTCCCTCCGTGATATTGGCCGGCGGCGCCGATATGTGGTACATGGGTTCGGCACATCCCCAAAGGAGAATTCCGGCAGCCATGATAGTACAGAGAATGATCCAGATATAGTTGGTATAGCTCATCATGGGGCGGGCTTTTGAGCCGCCGATTCGCACCTTGCCGACAGGCATAAAATAAGTCACGATCATGAGGACTACGGCCAGAGTGGTAGTGTAATTAAACAGCCACTGGAAATTGGTGACGATAAAGGTCTGTGCGGTGTTCATGGTAAGCTCAAAAGCGTCATAATTTACAAGGCTAAGAATCAAGATGGCCGTGATGATCAGCCAGGGAGGCAAAAATATTGCCCAGTTGATTGCTTTGGGTTGATTGTTTTTCTCGTTCATAATTGTAGTCCCTCTTATTTTTGTATGATGTATGTTCTTTGGCGTACGATAAAAGCTTTCGGATGTTCATCGAAGAGATCTGTCGTAAAAGGTGTTCGTATTAGACTGAAATATCTGTCGGACCAAAGTGATATCGGAGGCCCGGACCACACGTTTGGGCAGGCAGAGTGTGTGGCTCTTGTCCGGCCGTATTGCGAACAGCGTATTGCTTTCTAAGACTCGGCTGTGCCGGTCGCCGTTTAATCTGAGTTTATCGCCGCCGGGAAGAATGAAATACCCGTCGGTGGAAAGCATAAGCTTGAAGTAGCCGCCCTGCCGGACAACGGATTTTGCCGCAAATCTGGCTTTGATTGACGGATAGGCGAACACCAGAAATGAAAACACTGCAAACTGGAATGCCATCATAGCGTACTGCAGGCCATACGGATGGAGCGCATAGAGAATGACATTGACCAGAGCGAGAAGCAGCAGGGTCATTCCCATCGCAAGACGGGAGATCCGGCTTCGGCGGTCGATGATCAGCAGAAATGCTTCACTTGCTTCCTCGAAAGTCAGCTTGAAGTTAAAATGCAGTAATTGTTCGCTGTTTTTTTTCGATGGGGATGAGTTTCGTATGTGTTTCTGCAAATGCAGACCCTCCTAAAATAAATGAAAAAAAGAGAAAACGCATAATCTGCTATGCGCTTTCTCTCTCTGGTTTCTCTTTACGCCTGAATATATGACTGATATAATTAAGTATATAATATTTGTCTGATTTCGTCAATATATAAGAGGGAAAAGAGGGTTAATCAATGAAGCAATATTTAAGAGAAACACATATCCCGTGTCGAGTACATGGATTTACGATTGAAAAAAATTGCAAAAAGGTGCTATGACGGGTATTGTTTATATTAGACAAAGAATATCTTTCTCAGCTACAAAGTATATATTCTGCTTGTTTAGGTTCTTTTTGTGGATATGGAATTGCTGTAAAAGATTTCTGCAATCCAATATTTGATTGAAACAACACCTACATTCAAAGCGAGGGAATTAACCGAGATTTTGGAGTTTATGATTGTCCTGATGATTTATTGAAAGAACATCATCAAGAAATGTCGGTTCTCAAAGCTTTTTTTATAGGAATTTAGGCAGACATTTAATGAACCACAATATAAGAAATGCTAAACAAAAATAATAATTTCATATCCATATACGCAAAGCGATTAGTCTATACGATTGACCGCTTTTTCCATATCCAGAAGAAAGGTGCATTTATGATATTCTACAAATACAAGGGAAAGCGTATCAGAGCCAGCGACAAGGACTTAGTGTATCGCTTACAATGGGTACGCTTCTGTTTCTGTTCCTAACCGTATTACCATTGAGGAAGTGAAAGCAGAAAACGGGTGCTTGCGACTGATGAAAAATCTTGTCTTGGAATATAACGCACTCCCTCACACCCTTATCGCTGGTGGGATTGGCGGTGGTAAAACATACTTTCTGCTAAATCTCATTGAAGCCTTGTTACAGACCAATGTCGTCCTTTCCAATCTGCACACGGTACATGAAACAGAAACAATTCAACTTAGATTAAATGACACCAGCGGAATTGAATATTTTGTGAAGAACTTTGCGAAGTCCTATTATTGAATGTAGATTCTATCAGAATCGACATTCCTACCAGCCAAACAGCAACGGGGATATGGTAATCATTCAGAACCCGACCCTTGCCTCAGCTATTGAAACATCAGACTATGAGCTAAAGGCACCAGAAGCCGGCAATATCGTTGACGCTGATACTGTGAATGACGCTACCGCATTTCTGGAAACATTCTTCAACCTCTATTCAACCGCCATAGAAAAGGAGCTTGCCTACTATAATCCCAATGCGCAACCCCTATTTCATAGGGATAGATGATTTCAATATACCAACCGAACATTTCACGCAAAATTAGAAGCATTTGGAATGACACAGAGCATGTCAAAGGTAGCGAAATGTATTATAAGATAATGGCATTGTGCGACAAGCCGTACAAATATTTTTCATGTATACTGTAACTTTAAAATATGGATTTTCAGACCATGCTAATTTCACCAGGGCATTTAAAGAAGTTTACCATATTACTCCTGATGAATACAGAAAGAGCGTTCCTATGTTAAATACATTTGACAAGCCAGAACTTTCTTCTCATTATGTTTTGATTGATGAAAATGTCCCACTGATTGTAGGGGGTATTGTTTTGGAAATTCAAAGGAAAACATTAAAAGCAAGCGAAACGTATTTTGGTTTTAAAAAAGCAGTAAATGTCGATGAACAGATTCCCCCTGGAAAAAGCACGGGAATTGATATTCCGGGTCAGCTATGGCGTGAGTTTCATGCAAAGAAAATGCAGACCGAAAATGTTGTTTTTAACAACAATATTGAACTCGGCGTGTCTCATTCGGCAAATCCAGATAAAGGAACGTTCCTTTATTTTGCGGGAGGTATGGTTTCATCAACAGATGTATGTCCTAAAAATATGGTACAACATACATTACCAGCAGGTGAATATGTTGTATGCCGAATTGAGGCAGAATCTTTTGATAAACTTGTTACTACTGCTTTAAATCAAGCAAATAAGTATCTGTTTGAAACTTGGCTTCCAAATCATAAACTGGTTACAAAGCCGTTCATGGCAGAAAAATACTACAAGGAAAATGCAGATTTTAGTTATATGGAAATTTGGGTAATTCCTGTGGAAATAGGAAATGCTGAAAAGGAATTATCCAATGTCAATGGAAATAAAACAGAAAGTCTATAAAGGAGAGTGTAGTTTGTTGTGATAAATATAAAAGATATAAATTATGCACCTAATATTAGTGAAATAAGCAGTTATATTGAAAACCCTATATTTGATGAGTTCTATCAGTATATGAACGATAAATATAAAGCGGTTTGCAAAATAGAATACAGTAAAGATGTCTGGGCACGCGGCTGGAATGTGAAGTTTAGAAAATCTGGAAAATCATTGTGTGTTATCTATCCTAAAAAAAACTATTTTACTGTGTTGGTGGTCGTGGGTAATAAAGAGAAAGAACGTGTTGAAAACTTGTTACCTAGGCTTTCTGAATATATACAGGAAATCTATCACAATACTAGAGAGGGAAATGGACAAAAGTGGCTTATGATAGATTTAAATTCTAAGGATAACGCATATCAAGATGTATTAAGACTTGTTGATATTCGTTATGCCCTAAAAGGTGTAAACCCGTAATTTGATTGTTTCCATATAGATTAAATCCGCCTTTATTTGTTGACGTCGATGTAGCTGTATAAAGTAAACTTTGATATGCCAAAGTACTTGGCGACTTTATCACCGGATTTTGTGATCAGAAAGGCTCCGGCATCATTTAAAAACTGAATAGCTCTTACTTTTTCTTCTTTGTTCATCAGAGCCGCTGGTTTTCCGACCAATGAGACAGAATGTTCGATCAGACTGTCCAGCATGTCGTGAACGTTTCCTACGATGGCGGTGGGCTCATCCTGTTTTTGTTCCTCCACATGCATCAGAGACTGGAGGGAAGCGTTGATCATTAAGAGAGCGCTGATATCATAATTGATGGCCACGATATAGTGGACTTCTCCGTCCTCCCCTTTTACAAATGTCGTTGTGGATTTTAAGATTTTGCCGTCGGATGTCTTGATCTGATATGCATAGTGGTCCTTGATGTCTTCCGGATCTCTGTGAAGTGTCTCTAAAACGACGGCGGAAGGGCCGTCTCCTAATTTCCCTTTGGTGACGTGTCCGTTTTCGATGTGTACGATGGTATGGTCCATATCCTTACTTGTAAGGTCATGGATGATGACTTCGCAGTCCTTGCCGAACTGCATGGCGATCGTATGCGCCATTTGCTTTAATAGTTCCAGTTCCGGATTCATATTGATCACTCCTTTTCTGAGTGTTTAGGTTGCCTGATAAGTTAATCTTAGCACGTTTTTTTAGGATTGCAATAAAAAATACAAAAACTTTTAGATATCAAAAAAGTGTTTTGTATACATGATCCTGAATGACCATGATATTTTTATGGCGCTCAGGAAAATGAAAGAGATCAGCGGCATCACAGGCGTCCACTGCGAAAATGCGGAAATGTTCGACGCACTGACAGAAGAGGCGAAAAAGAGAGGGGATTTAGGAGCCGATGCTCACCCGAGAGTGAGGCCCGGCGGGGCGGAGGCAGAGGCAGTCAACCGTCTCCTGGCGATCGCGAAAGAGGTGGATATTTCGGTATTCGTAGTCCATCTCACATGCAGGGAGGTGCTCTGGGAAGGACAGAGGACAGGAAAGAGCCAGACAGTGTCCACGGACCACTGCAGTTTTACGGTGGAAGATAAGAATATGGGAAAGGATGATTTTACCGGGATTCCAAACGGAATGCCGGGGGTGGAAACCAGAGCCGTTTTATTTTATACTTATGGAGTGAGATCAGGCAGACTGACACCCCAGCAGATGTGCCGGGTGCTGTCAGAGAACCCTGCGAAGCTTTACGGCCTTTATTCTGAGAAAGGCTGTATACTCGAATGACGGACGGAGGAACAGTCATGAAGGAGAAACAAGGAAAATTTATAAAGAGAGGACCTCATATGTTATGAAGCCAATCGTTGTAAGAGGCGGCGGGGATATCGCCACCGGAACGATCTGTCAGCTGAGCAGGGCCGGATATCCCGTTCTTGTCCTGGAGACAGAACATCCGTCTGCTATCCGCAGGCAGGTGGCCTTCTGTGAAGCCGTATATGAAGGAACTGCATCCGTGGAGGGGCTGACAGCCGTTTGTGCAGATTCTTTGAAAAAAGCCATGGACATGGTAAGTCCTTCAAGGCCGGTGGTATTTATCGACCCGGAGGGGGATTCTATCAGGGAGATAAAACCCAAAGTAGTAGTAGACGCCATTCTCGCAAAGAGAAATCTGGGAACCAGCCGGGACATGGCGGGGCTTACCATCGGACTGGGACCGGGATTCAGAGCAGGAGAGGACGTGGATTATGTGATCGAGACTATGCGGGGCCATAATCTCGGAAGGATCATTGAAGAAGGTCCTGCCATGGCTGACACAGGCGTCCCCGGAAAGATCATGGGGTACGGAAAAGAAAGGGTCATCCACGCTCCGGCAGGAGGACTCCTGTACGGGCGGACCGAGATTGCCTCACAGGTAAAAAAGGACGATGTCATTGCTGTGATCAAAGAAGACGGCGGCACGGAGGTGCCTGTATTTGCGGCTCTTAACGGGATCGTCCGGGGACTCATCCGGGACGGCTACCCGGTGAAAAAAGGATTTAAGATCGCGGATATTGATCCGAGGATCGGAGAAAGAGACAACTGTTTTACGATTTCAGATAAGGCAAGATGCATCGCCGGCAGTGTACTTAGGCTTGTATGTGCCGGAGAGAAAGGACAGCTAAGAAGGTGAAGACTATGAAGAAAGTGCGGGTTCAGGACGCGGTTGGCATGGTGCTCTGCCACGACATGACAGAGATTGTGCCGGGAAGGTTTAAAGGCCGGGCATTCAAAAAGGGCCATGTAGTGATGGAAGAGGATATCGAAAAGCTATTGGATATCGGCAAACGCTATCTCTATGTTTGGGACTTGGAAGAGGGATATGTTCACGAGGATGATGCGGCACAGCGGATGGTAAAGGCCGCCGCCGGAGCCAATATCTCTTACGGAGAACCGAAAGAAGGGAAAATAGAGCTCAGGGCATCCTGCCGGGGTGTCTTAAGGATCAACATCGATCTTTTGTACGAGTTAAACAGCTTAAAGGATGTCTGCTTTTCCACCATTCACTCCGGAAAAACAGTGGAAGAGGGAAAGGTTCTGGCAGGTACGAGGGTGATCCCTCTGGTGACAGAGGAAGACATGCTTTTGCGGTTTGAGAAACTCTGTGAAGAGAAAGGCCCGCTGATCGAAGTCCTGCCGTTTCATCACACCAGGATCGGGATCGTGACCACAGGGTCCGAGATTGCAGACGGGCGCATCGACGATAAATTCGGCCCGGTTCTTAATAGAAAAGCAAAAGAACTGGACGGGGAAATCATCGGACAGGTGTTTCCCGGAGATGAGAAAGAGGAGATCACGAAAGCAATCTTTCGTTTCATAGAACAGGGGGCAGGAATGGTGCAGGTTTCCGGCGGCATGAGTGTGGACCCGGACGATGTGACGCCCTCTGCCATCAGAGACTGCGGCGGTGAGGTTGTCACTTACGGAAGCCCTGTACTCCCGGGAGCTATGTTCATGCTTTCCTATGTAAAAGGAATTCCGGTAGTGGGACTTCCGGGATGTGTCATGTACTCGAAACGCACGGTGTTCGACCTGGCCGTGCCGAGACTTCTGGCCGGGGAAAAGCTGACGAGAGAGGATTTTATAAAAATGGCACACGGAGGATTTTGTATGCAGTGTGATCCGTGTACTTATCCAGACTGTGGATTTGGAAGGTAGGAGAGATGAACGATTTTTCACATTTTGATGAAAACGGAAACGCCGTGATGGTGGATGTGTCGGACAAAGAGAATACAAGAAGGGAAGCTTCTGCCCAGGGCAGAATCTTTGTCGGAAAAGAGGTCTATCAAAAGATCAAAACGAAGCAGGTAGAAAAAGGTGATGTACTTTCGGTGGCCAGGATCGCAGGCATCATGGGCGCGAAACAGACCAGCAGTCTGATTCCTATGTGCCATGTGCTGCTGATTCACAAATGCAGCGTAGACTTTGAGATGCGGGAAGAAGATTATTCGATCAGGGCCGTCTGTACAGTGAAGACAACGGGAAAGACCGGAGTGGAGATGGAAGCGCTCACAGGGGTGCAGATCGCACTGCTGACCATTTATGACATGTGTAAGGCAGTCAGCAAGTCCATGTCTATGGGAGACATTCATCTTCTTGAGAAATCCGGAGGAAGAAGCGGATCATTCCGTTATGTTTCAGAGGATATGGCAGAAACGGAGGACAGCAGTGGGAAAGATTGAGGCAATCTGTATCAGTGAAAAAAAGGGGACTGTAAAACGTCCGGTAGAAGAAGCACTTCTCGTTGAGGAGTTTGGAATCCGGGGGGATGCCCACGCCGGAAAATGGCACCGGCAGGTCAGTATTCTCGGATATGAGAAAATAAAAGAGTTTACCGAGCAGGGAGGAAAAGTGGAGGACGGGGACTTCGGGGAAAACCTCATTGTATCCGGAATCGATGTGGACAGTCTTGCCGTGGGCGACCGTCTCCTGACGGGGGATGTGGTCCTGGAAGTGACCCAGAGGGGGAAGGAGTGCCACAGTCACTGCGAAATTTACAAAAGGGTCGGAAAATGCATTATGCCGACAGAGGGCATTTTTCTGAGAGTGGTGTGCGGAGGGACTCTCCGGGTAGATGATCAGATCATAAGAGCATGAGGAGAAGAAACATGGCATATAAAATAGCAGTTATCACATTGAGCGACAAAGGCGCATCGGGTGAGCGCCGGGATGAAAGCGGTCCGCTGATCCGAAAGATGACAGAGGCGGAAGGCTATGAAGTAGTTTCGGCTGAAATCCTCCCGGATGGGATAGAACCGCTGAGAGGAAGACTCATAGAGATCTGTGACCGGCACACGGCGGATCTGATCCTGACCACGGGAGGCACCGGATTTTCAGAGAGGGATCTGACGCCGGAAGCCACACTTGAGGCGGCGGAGCGGCTTGCTCCGGGGATCAGCGAAGCCATGCGCCTTGAATCTTTGAAGATTACAAAGAGGGCAATGCTCAGCCGGGGAGTTTCTGTCATAAGGAAACGTACACTGATCATAAATCTTCCGGGCAGCCCGAAAGCAGTCAAAGAAAATCTGGAATGTATCCTGGACGAACTCTCCCACGGACTGGGTATCCTGTGTGGAAAAGAATCGGAATGCGGACATCCGGGGAAATAGGTATTTGACTGTATACCCTAACATTTGTTATGATAAAAGGACGGGATTATCAATAGTTCCTAAAAATCATGAAAGGATTCGTTATGGGAAAAGTTGCAGTAATTACAGATAGCAACAGCGGAATCACACAGAATCAGGCAGGGGAGTATGGAATCTACGTGCTGCCTATGCCGTTCTATATTGATGAAAAGCTGTATTTTGAGGATATTACCCTGACTCAGGAAGAATTTTATAAGAGACTTGGGGAGGGCGTGGATATCAAGACGTCTCAGCCTGCTCCGGGAGATGTGATGGATTTGTGGAACAAGGTGCTGAAAGAATATGATGAGATTGTCCATATCCCTATGTCCAGCGGCCTGAGCAGTTCCTGTGAGACGGCACATATGCTGGCAGAGGACTTTGACGGCAAAGTCCAGGTAGTGAATAACCAGAGGATTTCTGTCACCCAGAAGCAGTCCGTGCTGGAAGCCAAAAAGATGGCAGAGCAGGGCATGAGTGCGGCCGAGATAAAAAGCATATTGGAAGAACATAAAATGGAGTCATCTATTTTTATAACCGTAGATACATTAAAATATTTAAAGCAGGGGGGGAGGATTACTCCGGCAGCGGCAGCCATCGGCTCTGTTTTGAATATTAAGCCGGTAGGCGATGCT
>OBWG01001345.1_pt1 | contig 10682 bp, 11 predicted proteins | sample 1495221 | NCBI WGS metagenome assembly OBWG01 (sample SAMEA2580053, study PRJEB22360) | human gut metagenome | reverse complement strand
TCGCAGTAACATTTGTATTTGCCGCCGCAGGAAGTCGAACTGATAGTGTTGGGATAAGAACATTCGCCCTTAGTGTATTTATAGTCGTTGTCGCAGCAGCGGTCATAATAGGCGTCGTCATAAGGACAGAGCCTTGCCTTAAACTGATTAGCGGCACAGGCGGCAGTTTGGGCAAAGCCTAAATCTTTGCAGCGCTGCGCGTTGTTATGGTCAAAAGACTGTTCGATGTCATCGAAGCCGATTTTGTCGGCAGTATCAACAACAAAATGAACCTTGGCCAACTTAAAAGACGAAGCCGGAGCCGCAGGCAGCTTTGGCCTAAAGGCTGGGTTTTGATTCATATCTGTGAGGCCGGTATATAAAGAAGAATTTCCTGCGGCGAAAGCGTGCACGGAAACAAGGCATAAGGCAATGCCGACGGGAAGTACATTCATAATACACCTCATACATATAACTAGACCAAAGCTTGACTCTCACTTTAGCAGATTCGGCAAGCAATGTCAATACAATATGAGCAATGAGGTTTATTGAGACTAAAGAAGCTAAATACTTGGATATAAAAAAAGCCCGCTGATGAAAAATATCAGCGGGCTTTTGTTTAAGCAAAGACTTGCAGCAGATTGAACACGTTAAGAATGTTTTTTTCTTCCGTGTATAAGCCGCGGGTCAATGACTTTTCAAAAAGCTCATTTACAATCCGCATCATATCGGCTTCATGAGCTTCATATTCCTTGCGGGGTGGGAGAATGCTCTCTTTGCGGCACAAGGTGTAGAACATGTTTTTGAGCAGGTGGGTGGCACGACCGTCAAGCTGCAGCATACGAATCAATTTGCGATGCTTGGTCAGCAACAGCCAGCTGGAAGAGGTGAAATTACCGCCCATAAAAATAAATTCGAGCGTCATTCCGTTGAAAAAGCCTCTTTGCTCGGCAGCCTGATCCAGAAAACGGTATCCGATAGCATGTTGGAAAACGGCAGTTTCGTTGTCTTTGCGCGTTACAAACAAATCGCAGAGATATTTAACCTGTTTTTCCCACACCTGAATGTCATAGGGAATCAGCATGGCTTGTTCCAACAATTCCAGATTCAGGGGATCGTTTTTGGCAGCTTTAAGGTCAACCAGTATTTTCTCGTCATGTTCCTGATGTTGTTTTTCATCAAGTTCGGCCTGCCTTTTGGCGTTGAGGGCTTCGTTTAAGCGGTGCTTAAACTCTTCTTCCATATTTTCCAGACTTTCACCATTGTTGAGGCGCATAATATATTCTTTACGCAGAATGGGAATGGTCAGGATTTTTGAGAACTCTTTTTCAACGGTAGTGAGGCGTCTTGATTGAAATTTTTTTGTTTCCATGATTATTTGATTTTAATTGATTTGACATAATAACTAATTTGCTCAATTATCCATTATAGACAAAAACCATCTTTTTGGCAAGAACTAATTGGGGCAGGAGGTTATTTTTTTGAAAAAAATAAAAACCCCCAAACAGCGGAGCTGTAAGGGGGTTTTTATAAGGTTCGGAATTACTTGGCAGTAAATTCGGCCACAAAATCAAAATGTGTACCGAATTCATCGTCCAATTCTTTCCACTTTTTCCGGGTGAGGTCGTCCTTAGCCCAGAAATTAATGCTTTCAGTCAGCGCTACCCTGGCATAAACAGGGATCAGCGATGCGTTCAGACGGAGCAGTTTCCAACCGTACTTGGAGACATACTTCTTGTTGAGAAGTTTGCTCCACCAGCCGACATCAATGAAACCGTCGGAGATATGCTGGTGAGCATATTCAAAACAGTAACGTTTGATGTCTTTCTGCTGATATTTCAGTCCCTCGATAATAACATCTCCGAGCTGTTTGCGGTAGATGCTGAGCGGACAGAATCTGAATATCATCAGAAAGGCAATCTGGCGTTCTTCATCCAGTGCGGTTCGTTCTTCGTTGCCGGTTTCGACGGCATTTTTGCGGGCTTCGCGTAACTCTGCCGCAAATTCACGAATAAACGTTTTTCTTGCCTCGTGGGAGGAAAAATGTTCGCTGAACAATTTTTCCGCAATTTCCCGTCTGCGTTTTAAATCCTCGGCAGTCATAGCCTCAAGGATTTCAGTAACTTCTTTCGCCATTTTTTATGTGTATTAAACGGTTAATAATAGGTCAAGCTTCTATCTTCGCAGATGTGAGCTCCTGAGGAAGTAACAGTGTCAGCTTGTTTGCCTTGGCAAAGGAGCGGGCTTTTCTGATCAGATCCTCATCAAATGCCTGCGGGTTTTTGATGACGGTTTCGCACAAAATGCGGTAGTTGCGTGTGCATTCAGGGACGCAAAACTTTTTGTTTGCAAGCAGCAGGGCCGCTTTTTGAGCGTCGTCGTCAGTGAAAGACTCCGTGATGACGTTTTTCACAATGGAAGCAATCGTTTTGATGCGGAATTCTGCACTGCAGCCGATCATTTTTCTAACGGCTTCCAACTTCTGTACGTCTCTCTGGCTTAATTCATCGTTTTTCTTCATTTGAAAAAAGTTTTATGACAGGAAGTTTGAACATTTTTGCCTCCCGTCTCGTTAATAAATAATATGAATAAAAATCGCAATCTGACTTTTAATATAGACAAAAGTTGCTTGTTTGGCAAGTTTTAATTGGGGTTTTTTTTAGATAATTTTAAATAAATGTGATTATATTACAGCAATATCTGGAAGTTTGTGCAGATGTCAGGGAGAAATTTGATGAACAGAAGTATGAAAATTATCATTGCGGCAGCACTGATCGGCGGAGCGGCCAGTTGGTATTTTAAAGCCGAGGAGCAGAGCGGCTCATACCTGACGCAGAAACTTGAAAAGGGTGATATTACCGAAAAGATTACCGCCTCGGGAACCATTAACCCGATATCGACGATTAATATCGGCACGCAGGTTTCGGGGACGATTTCCGAGATTTATGTGGATTACAACTCAAAAGTCAAAAAAGACCAGTTGCTGGCGCAGATTGATCCGGCGTTGTTTGAGGCGACCGTCGGCCAGCGCCGGGCAGCGCTGAATGTTTCCAAAGCTGAGGTTCAGGTGGCGGAGAATGAAGTGGATTATGCCAAGAAAAATCTGGCACGCATCAAAAAATTAAACGCGTCCCGTTATTCGGCGGACAAAGAGCTGGATTTGGCCGAGAAGGAATATAACAACTCGGTTGCCCAGCTGGCTTTGAAAAAGGCGCAGGTTGAGCAGGCGCAGGCGGCGCTTGATTCTGCCGAAACGGAACTGCGTTATACAAAAATTATTTCGCCGGTAGAGGGGATTGTGGTTTCAAAAGAAGTTGAAGTCGGACAGACCGTGGCCGCCAGTTTCCAGACGCCGACACTGTTTAACGTGGCGGAGGACTTGACCAAAATGCAGATTGAGGCTTCGGTGGTTGAGGCGGATATTGCCAAAGTTCATAACGGTCAGACGGTTGAGTTCAGTGTTGACAGCTTTCCCGATGAGGTTTTTTACGGTAAGGTGACGCAAGTACGCAATGAGGCGATTAACACGTCGAATGTGGTTACTTATGAAGTGATTATCGAAGTGGACAACAAAGATCTGAAGTTAAAGCCCGGCATGACGGCAAACGTGGAGATTATTACCGCCGAGAAGAAAGATATTCTGCTGGCTCCCAACAAAGCTCTGCGCTTTTATATTACGGATGAAAACGGCGAAACGAAACGTTATAAAGACAAGGGAATCTGGGTGCTGGAAAAAGGCGTGCCGCAGCGGATTGTTATTAAAACCGGCGTTTCCGACGACGATTATACCGAAGTCAGCGGCGAGGAGCTGGAAGAAGGGATGAAAGTTATTATTGATGAGGCTGCCGGTCCGGGCAACAGCCGGACGATGAGAATGAGGATGCCCCGCTGATGGCGTTGATTGAGCTTAAAAACATTTGCAAGAGCTATCCGTTGGAAGGGTTGAACCTTAAGATTCTGAAAGGAATTAACCTGCAAATCGAGAGCGGTGAATTTGTTGCGATTATGGGGCCTTCTGGCTCCGGAAAATCGACGCTGATGAATATTCTCGGTTGTTTGGATAAGCCGACTTCGGGGCATTATCAGCTTGACGGAAAAAATGTGGAGAAACTTTCTCCCGATGAGCTGGCGGAAATCCGCAATCAGAAAATCGGTTTCGTGTTTCAGGGGTTTAATCTGTTGTCACGAACGACGGCTTTGGAGAATGTCGAACTGCCGATGGTTTATGCGCAGGTGCCGGCGGAAGAGCGCCGGGAACGGGCGGTGAAAGCGCTGAAACAAGTCGGATTGGACAAACGCATGTATCATCAGCCGAACCAGCTTTCGGGCGGTCAGCAGCAGCGCGTTGCAATTGCCCGGGCGATCGTCAATGACGCGCCGATTATTTTTGCCGATGAACCGACGGGAAACCTTGATACCAAAATGAGCGTGGAAATTATGGATCTGTTTACCAAGCTGAACCGGGATTTTAAGCGGACGATTATTTTGGTGACGCATGAGGAGGATATTGCCAAATATGCGGCCCGGATAATCCGTATCGTTGACGGCGAAATCCATTCCGATGAGAAAGCGACGGCTAAAAAAGGAGACGCTGATGATTGATTTGACGACAGTCTCCAGCATTGCCTTTCGTGCAATCAAAGCAAATAAAATGCGTTCGATTTTGACCAGCCTCGGCATTATTATCGGGGTGGGCGCGGTTATCGTGATGCTTTCAATCGGCCACGGGGCGCAGATTTCGATTCAGAACGAGATGAAAACCATGGGGTCTAACCTGCTGATTGTGCGTTCCGGGGTGGCAACTTCCAGCGGAGCCCGCGGCGGTCACGGTTCGCAGCCGACCATGAAGAAAAGCGATGGTGATGCCATTCAAGCCAAGCTTGATAAAATCAGACTGGCGGCGCCGGTGTTGGAAGAGACGGCGCAGATTGTGCACGGCAATGCCAACTGGTCAACCCAGATTACCGGAACCGACCGGCGTCATTTTCAGATTAAAGACTGGAATTTGGCCTATGGCCGGATGTTTAACAACAGTGACGTTAAAAATGCCGCCAAAGTAGCGATTTTGGGGCAGACTGTGGTTAATGAACTGTTCGGAGACGTGGATCCCCTGCGTAAAAATATCCGCATAAAGGGGATTCCTTTTGAAGTAATCGGCGTGCTGGATAAACGCGGCGAGAACGGCATGGGATTTGATCAGGATGACGTTGTGTTTATTCCGATTACCACTGCGCAGAAAAAAGTGATGGGTATTCAGTTTCCCGATCAGGTGAAGTTTATTATGCTGCAGGCCGTTGATGCGGAAAGCACTTATACGGTGGAAGACGAAATCAGACAACTGCTGCGGCAGCGGCATAATCTGGGCAGCAACAAAGAAGACGATTTTGTCATTCGGAATTTGACGCAGATGATGGAGATGATGGAAAATTCTACCAAAATCATGACAATTCTGCTGGGTTCCATTGCTTCTATTTCGCTGCTGGTGGGCGGTATCGGCATTATGAACATTATGCTGGTTTCGGTTACCGAGCGCACCCGGGAAATCGGCATCCGTATGGCTATCGGTGCCAAGTCATGGGATATTCGCTGGCAGTTTCTGATGGAATCGTTGGTGCTTTCGCTTATCGGCGGTTTGGCCGGGGTGATTCTCGGGGTCGGCGGTGCGTTTGCCGTTGGTTATTTCAGCACTCTGCCGGCGAAAGTCTCTCTGACTTATATCTTATTGCCGTTTTCGTTTTCCGGTATTGTCGGGTTGTTTTTCGGATTTTATCCGGCATATAAGGCTTCGTTGTTGAATCCGATAAATGCCCTTCGTTACGAGTAAAACTTGTATAATGGTCGATTAGTACAGAAATTGCAGGTCGGAAGTGTCCTCACGTACGTTTATGTACGCTGCGGTACTTCCGCCTTTATTTCTTACTACTCGGCACATTCTTCAAGTTTTACTTTGTGCCTTTATTTAGCTGCATATATCGGGTTTTATTTAGGTTTATGATATTTCTTACTACGCGGCATATTCTTCAAGTTTTGCTTTGTGCCTTTATTTAGCCGCATATATCGGGTTTTTATTTAGGTTTATGATATTTCTTACTACGCGGCATATTCTTCAAGTTTTGCTTTGTGCCTTTATTTGGCCGCATATATCGGTTTTTTATTTAGCTTTCCCGGAAATTGCTCTGTTTATGCGTTATCCGAGTTTTATGTTGAGGTGATTTGGGATATTAGTTGCAAATTAACTATTTTGCCTTACAATTATTTTCGCAAGCCAGAGATGGTTTGCGGAGTGTGGAAGCTCCTAGTAGAAAAAGAACGACTCCTTTTGAGGGGAGCCGGGGATATAAGGCTATGCACGAATAACTCGGACTGTTCTACTACAGTTTCCAACTCCCCCACCTTTAATTCCAAAGGTGGGTTTTGTTTTAACCAAGATAAATTTTCGTCTGAGTTTCGTTAACAACGGCGAGAGTTTTAAGACAAAAACGGAGTTGTAATATGTTGAAAAAAAGACAGCGTTTAACCAACCTTAACCACACCCGCGCAGAAATTGCCGGTCAGTTGCAACAGCTGATGACCGAACATCAGCTGCAAACAGACAAGTTTGCCCGGCTGACCAGCTGGACGCCGTTTTATCTGCAGGCACTGTTGGAAGGCCGTGCCACACCGAATATCGGCGAGCTCAATTACCTCGCTTCGATTTTTGACCGCAAGCTCAAAATCGAATTCGAGGCTTAAAAAAATAAACCCCGCTCAAAAGCGGGGTTTTTGAAAGATTTTATTTCTTGGGTTCATCTGGATCGCGCAGAACATAACCGCGGCCCCAGACGGTTTCAATATAGTTTTTGCCGCCGGAAGCTTTTTCCAGTTTTTTACGCAGTTTGCAGATAAACACGTCGATAATTTTCAGTTCCGGTTCGTCAATGCCGCCGTAAAGGTGGTTCAGGAACTGGTCTTTGTTCAGGGTTGAGCCTTTGCGCAGCGAAAGCAGTTCCATAATGCCGTATTCTTTACCGGTGAGGTGGAGGGTTTTGGTGCCGACGGTAACCGTCTGGGTGTCCAGGTTGACTTCAACATCGCCGGTGCGAATAATGGAATTGGAGTGTCCTTTGGAGCGGCGGACGACAGCCTGAATACGGGCGAGAAGTTCGGCTTTGTCAAACGGTTTGGTGAGGTAATCATCAGCGCCGTAGCCCAGGCCTTTAACCTTTTTATCAGGCTCGGACAGGCCGGACAGAATGAGAACGGGGGTGTTGACCTTGGATGCGCGGAGGTTTTTAAGAACTTCATAGCCGTTCATGTCCGGCAGCATCAAGTCGAGAATAATGATGTCATAATCATATAGTTTGCCGATTTCCAAACCGTCTTCGCCCAGATCGGTGGTGTCGACTATCATTCCTTCTTTTTTCAGCATCGTCTCAATACTTTGAGAGATGGCGTAATCATCTTCAACCAATAAAACCCGCATGACCGGCTCCTTCACAAAATTAAAATCTTCTTAGATGTTTAGATAATAGACTCTAAATTTTTATTTGTTAACTTTTTTAAGCTGCCTGTTAACAATTATTAACAAGATGCGGAATAAAGTTGAATAATAGGCAAGATAAACCTAAATTGAAAGAAGTTAAGGAGAGAGAATTGTCACTGCGTCTGGAAAATATCGTTAATGAAATCAACAAGCTGGAGCCGAGCGCTTATTACGGCCGGGTTACGGCGGTGCAGGGGCTGTTTATCAAAGTCAGCGGCATTCGTTCTCCCCTGACCATCGGCGACCGCTGCAATGTTCATACCACGCATAAAAAAATTGTTCCCTGCGAACTGGTCAGTTTTAAGGGGGACAAGCTTTTGCTTATGCCGTACGGTTCGCTGCAGGGCATCGGGCCGGGCTGCCGGGTGGATGTTGAAAACGCAGCGCCGGTGATTTATCCGCATGTTTCCTGGCTGGGGCGAATCGTTAACGCTTTCGGTGAGGCTATTGACGGCAAAGGCCCGCTGATTAAAGGCAACAAACCTTATTTTATTAAAACGTCGCCGCCGCCGGCCGCTTTTCGTGATCGTGTCTGCGGCAAAGTCGATCTCGGGGTTAAGGCGGTCAATACGTTTCTGACTATTTGCAAAGGGCAGCGTATGGGCATTTTTGCCGGTTCCGGCGTGGGCAAATCGACGCTGATGTCAATGATGGCCAAGCATACCAGTTCCGATGTGTCGGTTATCGGGCTTATCGGCGAGCGCGGGCGTGAGGCAAAGGAATTTGTGGAAGATGTGTTGGGAAAAGAAGGGCTGGAAAAATCGGTTCTGGTGCTGGCGACTTCAGATGAAAGTCCGCTGATGCGCCGACAGGCCGCTTATGTGACGATGGCTGTTGCCGAATATTTTCGCGATTTGAACAAAGACGTTTTGTGCATGATGGATTCCATTACCCGTTTTGCCATGGCGCAGCGTGAAATTTCTCTGTCCGTCGGGGAACCTCCGGCTTCCAAGGGCTATACGCCGAGCGTGTTTGCCGAGCTGCCGCGTTTGTTGGAACGGGCAGGACCGGGTGCCAGCAGCGGACCGGATGCCTGCGGCGGGACGATTACCGGTCTGTTTACGGTGCTGGTTGACGGTGATGATCATAACGAGCCGGTGGCCGATGCGGTGCGTTCGATTTTGGACGGGCATATTATGCTTGACCGCGCGATTGCCGAGCGCAACCGTTATCCGGCGATTAATATTCTGCGTTCGATTTCGCGTACCATGCCGGATTGCGACACACCGGAGGAATTTGCCCTGGTTTCAAAGGCGCGCAAATATATTGCGGCTTATGAGGATATGGCGGAGCTTATTCGTCTGGGAGCCTATAAATCCGGTTCCAACCGCGGTGTGGACGAAGCAATTTTTTACTATCCGAAGATTGAGGAATTTCTTTCGCAGAAAAAAGGCGAAAAGTTTACTTTGGACGAGGGATACCGCCTGTTGAAAGAAATTCTTGATACGCCCTATACGCCGCCGAATGCTGCAAAGGGATAAGGAGGCGTAAATGAAAAGCGCACTGAAAACCCTGACCCGGATTCAAAAATTTCAGATTGACGAGCAGCGCAAGATTTTATCCGAATTGCAGGAGAAACAGGACATTTTGCAGGCACAGCTGGAGCAGTTGAACCGGGATTTTGAGCAGGAAAAAGAATTTGCCCGCAATAATGCCGGAGTGGGCGATTTCGGTGCCTATGTCAAACGCTATATGCAACAGCGCGAGAACTTGGAAATGCAGATTGCCGTTTTGGAAAAGAAAATCGAACACGAGCGCGATGTGATGGCAGATATGTTTAAAGAGCAAAAGACATACGAGATTGTCGATGACCAGCGGACTAAACGCGCAGCCAAGGAAGAAGAACAAAAAATGCAGAAAGTTCTTGATGAAATCGGAACCAACAGTTTCCTGAAAAATCACAAAAAATAATTCAGGCAACTCTCTTGCGAATATGCCGAGCGCTGCCTGATGTTTTGTTATGACAGAGGAACAAATTTATAGTAATATTCGCCATAATGACCGTCTCGGCAATTTGCGCAAGAAACAAAATAAGAATAGCCCTTTTTGACAGGGTATATCCAGTTGTTGATATAGTTGCCATGTATTCGTTCAGTCAGTCTGACATTTGTACCTCTGATTTTTATGTAATATCCACTCATTTGTTTACAGGTGCTCCAGTTATCCCAATATGCTTCCGAACCAAAGATGTAACCGTCTTTATCTGCAGTGTAGGTTGTCCCACAGTTGCGACTGAAAGCTTGATTATAGTCAGGCATAACAACCGTGGTTACTTCACTTTTCTGAGTGCAGTAATATTTAGTTTTGTCAAAGGGACATTTAAGCACGTTGCCGACGCAAGAGCTGGTAGAAGTCAGCGTATATCCCAAATCGGCACATGAGGGCTGAGCACCGCAGGTCTGGGCATAAGCATTGCCGACAATTGCCGAGGTTAAAATGCTCCCCGCCAGTAAAATTGATAGTTTCATCTTCTTTCTCCTTAGTGTTAAATTTCTGTTATCCGACTTGTTTTTCTCACTGCCTTTAGCGGCTTTTTTCTTTTCGTCATTCCCTGACATCTTCTCTCTTCCTGCCGTTATCCCCGACGTTCTCCTCTCTTTCTGTCATTACCCGACTTGATCGGGTAATCCCTCTGCCGTCGCCGCCAATCCTCCGGATGCCCCGGTCAAGCCGGAGCATGACCGGGCGGAATGACAGTCTATGTCCCGCTCGGCCGTTCCGGAGCGACGGAACAGGGGATCCAGTATTTGTACCAGCTGCAGGAGGCATCGGAGATGTCGGTGTAACCGGAAGCGCATTTGCCGGTCGGGAAATATTTCCCCGAGCATTGTTCAAACGAGCATTCGATACCGGTCGGACAGCTGGTCAGATAACCGTAATCCCCGCAGGTCTTGCAGCTTTTGTAATATTTGATGCCGTTCTGACAAAAGTCGCTTGGATTGGTCGGCCCGAATTCCTCACAGACATATTTGTATCCCGACTTGCAGTCGCAGGCGGCATAGACGGTTTCGCCGACGCCCGGACAGGCCTCACCGACCCCGACAAGGTTCTTGGAGGCGTCACAGGGTTTGTAATAAGAAGGGCATTTACATTCGGCATAATGCGCGCCGGAAGCATCGACGCATTTGTCGGAAAGCTCCTTGGGAGCGGGACAATTGGCGGAAGTATAAGGATAAAGGGC
>OBWG01001340.1_pt1 | contig 10727 bp, 10 predicted proteins | sample 1495221 | NCBI WGS metagenome assembly OBWG01 (sample SAMEA2580053, study PRJEB22360) | human gut metagenome | reverse complement strand
GATCCAGATCGGCGCCAGCCTCCGACAACTGTTTAAACTCTTTTGGCTCATGATCCATGACGATGACCGGTTTTGTCAGGTCGCAATCTTTCAGCAAATCTTTTGCTCCCCTGCGCAGTTCTCCTATTTTCCGTGCTTTTGAAGGATCTTTCCTGCCCGCCAGATAAAACGCCCCGTCAATCAGGATTGTCTTGTCATCCAAAAGTCTGATCCCCGACCGGGATAAAAATTCTTCCATCTGTCTGTCATTATCAGATGCTTTTTTTGTGCCGAACGTAAAGCCTCCGAGGATTTTTTCGCCTATATCGTGATTTCCCCAGCACGCATATGTACCGTAAGTACTCTGTATTTTCCCAAGCTCCTTCTCTATCTTTTCCGGATCTTTTACCGCCCTGTATTCATTGTCAAAAATGTCTCCCGCAATACAGACCAGATCAGGCTTCCCCTGATTAATCTTTTTTACAATCTTTTTCACCTGAGAAAGTCCGCTGTTATAGCCGAGATGCAGATCTGCAACTAAGGCGACTCTGAGCTCCTTTCCGCCTGCACAGGCTTTGTCCACCGTCACTACATAGTCAGTAGTATCAATATGTCTGGCATGGATACTGCCGTAAACCGTAAAAACCAAGACCGCTGCTAAAATCATCACTCCTGCCGCCGCCAATATACTCTGGTCTTTCTTCGGGATGAAAAGTCCGATCAGATCACCGGCCGCTGCCAGAAAAAGTGCACAGAAAAAAATTCCGATCCAGTAATTACTCAGGATCTTAAAAATCCTCTGAAGCCGCGACTGGGGCAGCACAAATGCGATCAAAAGGGAAAAACCCGTGATCCAGTACAGGATTCTGTAACAAAAACGAATCTTGTCCGGATGGATAATATGAATACATACGGTAAGCCAGCTAAAGCTCCGCTTATATAGATAATAATTCAGCGCCAGGTAAAACGGCGCCAATATCACTGCCAGCATACCTTTTCCTCAACTTTCTGCAATCTCTCTTACTGCCTCCACTGCCTTTTCTGTCTGTTCTCCTGTATTAAAGCTGGAAAAGCTGAACCGGACCATTCCCTGCTCCTTTGTCCCAAAGGCTTCGTGCATCAGCGGCGCACAGTGTCCTCCGGATCTTGTACAGATCCCGTATTCCTCTGTCAGCCAGCAGCTTACTTCTCCGGAACGCATCTCTTTTATATTCAGGCTCACAATCGGCGCCCTCTCCTCTTTTGTAAAATCACCATACAGAGTAACCCCCGGTATCTCACGGACGCCTTTATAAAACATATCGGCCAGGCACTGTTCTTTCTGCCGAAGCTTTTCCATGCCCTGTGACTTGATATAATCGATGCCGGCTCCCAGCCCGGCGATACCATGGCCGTTTAAAGTACCGGCTTCCAATCTCTCCGGCATCTGCTCCGGCTGTCCTCTGTCAAAGGTTTTGATCCCGCTGCCCCCTGTTTTTAAAGGGGCTATGAGAAGTCCCTGCCGCACTGCCATGCCTCCGGTTCCCTGGGGTCCAAGCAGACTTTTATGCCCTGTAAAACAAAAGACGTCCACATGGTCTTTGACAAGATCAACAGGAAAAACACCTGCGGTCTGTGCACCGTCCACGATCATCAGAATTCCCCTCTCATGAGCCAGTCTTCCGATCTCGCGGATGTCCGTCAGATTGCCGGTCAGATTCGACGCATGGGTGCAGACAACGGCTCTTGTGTTTTTCTGAAACAAGGACTCTATATCCTGGGCATTCACATTTCCCAGTTCATCACATCCCGCAGCGGAGAACTCCACTCCCTGCTGTTCCAGACGGTACAGAGGCCGCAGTACGCTGTTGTGTTCCAGCACGGTTGTCACCGCATGATCTCCTGGCCGGAGCAGTCCGCAGAGGACAGTGTTCAGACTCTCCGTTACATTGGATGTAAATACGATCTGAGAAGGCCCGCATCCAAACATATTTCCAAGCTTTTCCCTCACTTCGTATATAGTTCTGGAAGCATCCAAAGACGCACCATGAAGCCCTCTGGAGCTGTTTCCCATATGCCGGACGGCCTCCGCCACCGCAAGCGCCACGGATTCCGGGCGGTAATAGCTGGTGGCCGCACTGTCAAAATAAATCATAAATACCTCCCGGCTGCCTTTAAGGCTTAATGATCTGCGATGCCTGCATCATTGTCTCCGCAATCATATACATATTTGTCACCTCTCCCACGGCGAGCTGTTCTTCCAGACCATAGTGGTTCAGACAGGTTCCGCAGGTAAGAATCTCAGTTCCGCCTTCCTCCAGAGTTTTTAAATCCTTTAATGCATCAGACCCCTCGCAGGAAAGCTTCGCGCCATTATTAAACAAGAGCATCCTGTCCGGCTTTTGGTCCAGCTGGGTCAGCGCAAAGACAAACCCTTTCATGAGCATCTTCCCAAGGACCTCATCTCCCTCTCCCATCTTATCTGAAGAAAGTACGACAACCGTGTCCCCTGTTCTTTCCCGAATATTATCAGTTCTTTTCCCGGTTTCTTCCGCAGTTTGTTCCTTGTCTGCGGTTCCCACTGTCATTCTTACTTCATACATGTTTTTGCCTGTCTCTCTGGACACAAAACCGTATTGCTTCTGCACTGCCAGCTTTGACAGGTTCTGGACTGCAATATCATTGTCTACGACCACCGTGACTGTTCCGCCTTCCGGTGTTTCTTCCAAAGCCTTCTTTGCCAGGATCACCGGCATCGGGCACTGTTTTCCGACAGCATCAATTCTTTTTTCCATCTTTCTTCCTTTCCCTTAGTAAACAAGAATCTTTTTCTCTCTCCGTTTTGTGATCCTGCCCACAGCGGCACACGGCAGGCCGAGTTTTTTTAACTTTCCCAGCGCGCTCTGTGCATCTTCCGGTCGAATGCCTGCCAGAAGCCCTCCTGAAGTCTGAGGATCAAACAGGATTTCCTCCATCCAGAACGGAACATCTGAAAACCACACATCACTTCCGACCGAATTTCTGTTTCTCTGTCCCGCCGCGGTCAGATAAAATTCATCTGCATACCGCGCCGCATCCTCAATATATGGGATTTGGGAAGAGTCGATTTCGGCCGTATACTGTTCTTCGATCATTTCGTCCAGATGTTTTAAAAACCCGAAGCCCGTTACATCTGTACAGCCATGGACCTCATATCCCGAAAGAATTTCTGCCGCATATTTATTCAATGTCGTCATAGAATTCACCGCCTGTTCATACGCCGCAGCAGAAGCCGCCTTCATCTGGTTCGCCGCCAGCACAATGCCGACCCCCAGAGGTTTTGTCAGCAGAAGGATATCCCCTTCCCTGACTCCGTTATTTGCATAGACTCTGCCGGGATGAATGGTCCCCATGACCGACAGGCCGTACTTTACATCCTCATCCGCAATAGAATGACCTCCCGCCAGCGTTCCTCCTGCTTCCTGGACCTTGGAATTCCCGCCGAGCAGGATTTCTCCCAAAATGTTTAAATCCATCTTTTCCGGAAAACACACGATATTCAGGGCAGTCTTCACCGTACCGCCCATGGCATAAATATCACTCAGTGCATTGGCAGCGGCGATCTGTCCGAATATATAAGGGTCCTCCACCATAGGCGGAAAAAAATCCAGTGTCTGCACCACGGCCAGATCATCGCTGAGTCTGTAAACCGCCGCATCATCCGCATGGTCAAACCCAATCAGCAGATTGTCATCCTTTTTCTTGGGGAGCCTGCTCAAAACGTGCTCTAACACCCCGGGGCCCAGTTTCGCCGTACAGCCGCCGCTTTTGCAAAACACAATATTCTCTTCACTCATAGAACTCTCCTTACAACAAAATCCGGTAAATTCCTTCCGTCTCAATGGACTGCCCGTTAAGAACTTCTTTCACCGCAGCCTCCTCTTCCGGCTCTGCGCACCAGGCCATTCCGCAGCCCGCCGTAATAGAGGGAGGAACCGCGATCAGCCTTCCTCCCACACCCCGCTGCCTGCAGTACTTCTCCATCGCCATGGCATTGGTAGTATTGGGAAACGCAACTACCAGCCTTAAGCTCTTTTCTCTCATAGAATAAACTCTTCACCGGCCTTTGTGATCTCTCTGACGATGCCCTGATAAGCCCGTCCGTCATCACAGTTCAGATAATGCCTGGAGATCTTATACTCTCCGAATGCGTGCATTGGGAACACAGCTTTCGGATGAATCTCTTTCATGAAATAGTTGATCCCTTTACAGTATTTATCCTCCTGTCTAGGATCAAGGAGAAGAAATGCCAGATCGATCTCTCTTCCTCTAAGGCGGGCCACTTCTTCTTTATAGGTCCGGATCATAAATTCATTGTCCTCCTCCGGTTCCCCGTTCCAGTACCACCAGTTTAAATCTCCTGCGTGATAAATCGTCCTGCCCTCGGCAGTAACCAGGAATGCAACGCCTTCGTCATTGGACTTCAGCGTCTCGATCCGAACGGAACCGACCATCCGGTCTTCATGTTCTCTGATCTTTGTGATATTTTGAGAAGCTTTTGCCGGGATATCATCGGATAAAATATATCTTACATTCGGGTATTTCTCTTCCAGATCAAAAATCCTGCGGCAAAAATGGTCCGGATGGCTGTGGGAAGCAAACACATAAAGCTCTTTGTCTTTAGGTATCTCCGGAAATGCTCCTTTATAGTAGTCAAACAGCAAAACCGTCCGGTCAAGTTCCACACAAAAACCGCTGTGTTCAATAAATGTAACTTTCATTGCCTATTTACCTCCTGTCTCTAAAATCTTTTCTTTCAGACTCGGATCAAATGTCCCATTTTTGAGCATCTCGATCTCATATTTGTACGGAGGATAAGAATTTTTGGTCCCTTCCTCTTTAATATACGGAGTCTCCAAAATCTTCGGCACCTGTGCGAAATCTTTATGGTGCACAATGTAATTCAGTGCATTGAAACCGATCTCCCCAAAGCCGATGTTTTCATGCCTGTCTTTCGCCGCACCCCGGGGGTTTTTACTGTCATTAATGTGAAACACCGCAATCTGATCTTTTCCTACAGCCTTATCAAAGGAATCCATGACTCCCTCAAAATCACTGACAATATCAAGCCCGCTGTCGCTTGTGTGGCAGGTATCAAAGCATACTCTTAATTTGTCATTATATTTGACCCCGTCGTAGATGCGCTTCAGTTCGTCAAAATTCCTTCCGACTTCACTTCCCTTTCCGGCCATGGTCTCCAGGGCTATAAAAACCGGCGTATCCTTTGTCAGAACCACATTCAGTCCCTCTATGATCCTGGCAATGCCGGCCTCCTCTCCCGCGCCCACATGCGCTCCCGGATGAAGCACGAGGGTACTGCCGCCCATAGCGCAGGTCCGTTCAATCTCCAGGGCTAAAAACTCCACTGCCAGTTCAAATGTCTCCGGCTTTACCGTATTTCCGAGATTAATGATGTACGGTGCATGGACTACAAATGTTTCAATTCCTGACTCCTCCATCAGAGCTTTTGCTTCCTCAATCCTAAGCTCGCTTATATCCTTTCTCCTTGTGTTCTGCGGCGCACCTGTGTACACCATAAATGTATTGGCTCCATAAGACAATGCTTCTCTGACTGACCCAAGAAACATCTCCTTTCCTTTCATTCCCACATGTGACCCTATTAACATCTATTTTCATTCCTTTTCTATTATATTTGTAAAGCATCTCTTATTATAAATGAAACCCTCCGAAATGTAAAAGGCTTCATGTTCAGAAAAAAATACAAATTTTTATTTGCATTTCCATAAAATCCATGATATTATAACTGTGTTGTGCAGTCGTGGCGGAATTGGCATACGCGCTAGACTAAGGATCTAGTCCGGGCTAACTGGGTGCGGGTTCAAGTCCCGCCGACTGCATTCTTTTTATGTAAAAAGCTGCTGTACCATTGATTTTTCATCATCGGTACAGCAGTTTTTTCTATATTTCCGTCTTAAATTTCACCGTTCCAGGCATGAACTAAAATATCCTTTAATACCAAACCCGCGTCTGTGTCATTATATCCATAGTCTCTTTTTAAACTTTCCAGCATCCGTTTCATTTCATCTTCATGACTCTTATATCTCCTTCTCATTTAGTATAAGACGATAGGAAAACGAATGCCACCAAAGATACTGTTCAATTCTTCACTTTTTCTCTTTTTATTCTATAATAGAAATCCGGCTTCCCGCTTTCAGTTCCGGCATCCTGCTCTTTTCCACACAGATGCTCCCCGGGAGGCATTCTCTGTCTTCGTGAAAGAATACTGTCAAATGCCCGAGTTTTCCAAGATTCTCTGCCGCAATGCTGCCGACTTCTGTAATCCTATACTCTTTTCCGTCAATGACCAGTCTGCTGCCCGGCTTTATTTCTCCCATGACAGGATTCACTTCGACAAAATAACAAAAGTCTTTAAGGCTTACAAGAGCCGGCTCACCGAATGTTATGAAAAATCCTTTTTTAGCAAATGCCGCCACATCACTTCCTGCAGCTTTCACTGTTGTATGGTAGATCATAATTTATCACCCTTTCTTTAGAGAAGCTCCCGCTCAATGCGTTCTCTTGCTTCCGGCGCCTGTTTCTCCATCTTTTCCGGAAACCCGAACATGGATACACATGCGATATTGTCTCCTCCGGCTTTCGGTGCATTTTCTTTCAGCTGTTTATTGGCAAAATCCATCTCTCTCAATGTCTCAAAGATTCCTTCAAAATCCACGTCTCCCTCGCCCATAGCCAAATGCTGGTGGATCGTCACATCGGCCCTTCCACGGCTGTTTAACCATGGCGGGTTGGCGATATAGCGGCAGTCCAGAGTCTGATTGAACGTATCTGCAAACAGTACATGGGTCAGTTCTTCTCCCGCATATTTTAACATTGATCTCACGTCACCTTTTCCCTCGTCATAGAAGAATCCGTGCGGAGAAGAATATACATATCCAAGGTTCGGAGATCGAAAGGATTTTACCAGATCACAGGTCTCATTATTCAGCTCACAGAAATCATACGGATGAGACTGGATCTCTACTCGGAGCCCTTCCCGTTCGATGATCGGGAGCAGTTCTTCGATAGACCGAAACCACATGCCGCTGCAGATCTCCTGCTGATTGGGATCACCGGAGAGTTCGGTGTTGATCACGGGCACGCCCATGTCCACGGCGATCTCGATCATCCGTTTCCAGTTGGCTACTGCTATCTTCCTCTGTTCTTCGGTCGGCCCGGACCAGCGGTACACCACGATAAAAGAGGAGATCTCCACTCCGGTTTCCCGGAGTGCCTTTCTGTATTCCGCCTCACATTCTTTGGAAAACAGAGGATGTTTATAAAACGGATTGATCCTCGGATGTGGAGACTGTTCAATGTATTTGTATCCCCAGTCTGCCACCTGATGTACCATCCGGTTAATATCCATCTGCTTTGCCAGCACATCCACGTCAAATGCTATTTTCATAGAGCAGCTACTCTCCTTTCCGACAACTTATAAACCTGTTTTTTGAGCAATGTATTTTCTTGCCTTCACTGCATATTCCAGCGGATTGGCAACGGCAGGGTCCTGCTCTGCCTCCACTACGAGATATCCTTCGTATCCGCTCTTTTTGATGATGTCAAAGATTGGTGTGAAATCCACGTCTCCGTCTCCGGGAACAGTGAAGGTTCCTTTCCTGACTCCTTTTAAGAAGCTCCAGCTTTCTTTTTTTGACTGAGCCACCACATCAGAACGAAGGTCCTTCAGGTGGATATGTCTGGTTCTGTCAATGTACTTCTCAAGCACTTTCACCGGGTCCATCCCTGCAAAGGAGCAGTGTCCGCTGTCAAACAGCAGGTATACAAGCTCCGGATCAACTTCTGCCATAAACCGGTCGATCTCTTCTTCCGTCTGTACGACAGTTCCCATGTGATGATGGTAGGTCAGGATCATTCCCTTTTCTTTTGCAATTTTACCTAGTTTGTTCAGTCCCTGCACGAGAAGCTTCCACTCCTCATCGTTCATTACATATTTTCCTTCAAAGATCGGATGGTCCTTTCCCTGAATGCTGTAACTCTGTTCGGACACTCCGATGACTTTTGCTCCCATTGCTTTCAGGAAATCGGTCTGTTCGATAAATTCTTTTTCTGTTTCTTCATATGGTTTGGAGATCAGGAAACTGGAAAACCAGCAGTTACAGATCTCAATTCCTCTTAAGTCCAGGGCTTTTTTCAGTTTGGTGACATCCTTCGGATATTTCCCTCCGACCTCAGACCCCGTAAATCCTGCCAAAGCCATTTCACTGACACACTGTTCAAAAGTATTTTCTTTTCCCAGATCCGGCATATCGTCATTGGTCCATCCGATCGGCGCGATTCCCAGTTTTACTTTCTTTTTATCCAGCATTTCTATCATTACCTTTCTTTATTTTTAAAGCTTCCCTGACAGCTCCCTCACGGTCAGCTCCGCTATCATTTCCTTGTACGTCTTGTCCAGCTTATAGCACAGGGCGATCAGCATCATCACGACCCATACAGCAATCGGTACATAAAGATAAGTCACCTTAATGACTGCAATGGCAGCCGGTGCCTGTTCTGCCGCTGTCTGTGCCATTCCGTTGTATCCCACAAAGGATAATGCCGCTCCTAAAACTGCGTTGGTGATACCCGCTCCAAACTTCTGTCCGAAACTCATGGAAGAGAACATAAGTCCCTCAATCCGTTTTCCAGTCTTCCACTGTCCGTACTCGATCGCATCGCTCGGCAGCGAATACTGCACACCATAGAACGGTGACATTCCGATACCACGGATAATGGATGAAAAGATTGCCAGCGGCACGCTTGTGATATTAAACAGGAAAACAATCTGGCCTGCAATGCCGAGAAGACATCCGGCTACGATCATATTTCTTTTCCCGTACTTCGGTATCAGCTTCGGCAGAAGAAGGATGACAAAGATCATCGGTACTTTCTCAGCCATGGATAACGGCATGACCAGGTTTACATCATTCAGCACATACTGACAGTAATAGGTGAGATCGATCCCAAGGATGATCTGATAGATCGTATAGAACAGCATAAGACCCAGGGAGATCAGGAAATACCGATTCTTTGCCATCAGCTTCAGCGCTGTGAATATCGGAAGTTTTTCCTCAGATTTTTCAGAAACCTTTACCCTTTCCTTACAGCAGCGGAATGTATTTAACAGAATGAGGACAGAGATGACCGAAAATACTGCTGTTACAATGATCCATGCCAGCTGGGTATTGTCGATCTTTACTGCCACCCAGTTGATGATCGGCAGTGTCAGTGCTGTGACCACCATACTTGCTGTGATGGATAAAGACATACGGATGTTGCTGATGGTTTCCCTCTCATGCTTATCACGGCTCATCAGGGAACCGAGTGTATGGAACGGCTGACTGATCCCGGTATACATTACGGTGTTAAGTAAGTTATATGTAATGAACACATAGGCTGCCTGCACTGTTTTTGTACCCTGCGGGACTGTCATCAGCAGTACCGCAGCAATGGCATAAGGAATGACCAGCCGCAAGATCCATACTCTGGACTTTCCGTACTTGGAATGAGTCCGGTCAATGATCGTTCCCATGATAACATCGGATACACCGTCAAATGCTCTGGACGCCAACATGATCATTCCTATGACTCCTGCTGAGAGTCCGATTACATTTGTATAGAAGTAAACCAGCAGAGTGTTCGCCAGAGTATATACAACCGTCAGCGCAGGATCGCCCACACAGTATGCCAGTTTTTCAGAAAGCTTTACCCTGGCAAACTCCCCTTCCAGCTCCTCAAAATTTTCTTCCACGTTCATAGTCATCTTTATTGCTTGTTCACTCATAGACATCTTTGTCCCCCTTATGCTTTATGCAAAGTATTTTGCTACAAAATCCCTTGTCACTTCAGCAGATTTCTTTACGTTCTCGTCATGGGACATTTCATAATACTCCGGACGGAATTCTTCAATAGTACATACTCCGTCAAATCCGATCTTCTTTAAGGCCGCTGCTATCCCCGCATGGTCTACCACGCCTTCTCCGGGCCACAGGCGTTTGTCATCGCCGCAGGAACCAAGAGGCAGGTCTTCACAGTCATTTAAATGATAAGCAAAAATTTTCTTTCCGTCTGCCGCTTCCAAATCTTCTAATTCAGAACACATCTCATGGAAATGGAACGTATCCACTGTAATGCCCACGTTGTCGCGGTCTGTGGCTTTCACTACATCATAAGCAGTTCCGAATTGGTTAATGGAACAGTTCGGCGCACCACAGAATTCCAGTGAAATTTTAATGTCTTCTCCGACTTTGTCTGATAAGTAGCGGAGGCGTTCCACTGCTTCTTCTTTGATCTCTGAAATACTCTTGTCTTTGACATCAAATGAAGGAACCGTGATCAGCATCTTCATGCCGATGGCTTTGCAGACTTCGATGATAAAATCTGTTTCTTCATCAATTTCTTGCACTCCTTTTTCGTCTCTCTGGTTAAAAAAGATCAAGGTATTGTAAGCCCAAGGTTTTAAATGGTGATTTTTAAACCAGTCAGCCAGTTCTTCCAGCGTGTGTTCTTTCAGATAATCCTTTATGCAGTCAAATCTGATCTCTATGTAATCAAATCCGTATTTTTCACAGGCTTCCAGATCAGCCATCAGAGACTGTCCTTTACATTCCAGTGCTGTTGCTTCATTAAATCCAATTTTCATATCTATTTCCTCCTGATTTATGTAATAATCTCTCGGAATCTCTAGGCCAGTAAATTCAAGGCTTTCA
>OBWG01001338.1_pt1 | contig 10737 bp, 12 predicted proteins | sample 1495221 | NCBI WGS metagenome assembly OBWG01 (sample SAMEA2580053, study PRJEB22360) | human gut metagenome | reverse complement strand
CAGCGATACGAGCGGCAGCATGGATTTCTGTCTTGCCCGCCGCTGATTGAAGCGCTGTGCCTCTATTTTCTTCAGCTCTCTTTGCAGCTCCTGAATCCGTGCATTGATTCTTCTTCGATCCAGCTCCAGCTGCTTTTCTCCGGCACCCTTGTTTTTTCCGCTGCCGCTTTGTCTTCCCAGCTGTGTATTGGCACCGATCAGACGGGGAAGCAGCTTCTTCAGCTGTGCGCACTCAATTTGCAGTCTTGCGGTACGTGTGACTGCCCGGCTTTCAAAAATGGCGAGAATGAGCTCTGTACGGTCCATGACCGGCGTCTGTAGGATTTCCTCCAGATTGCGGATTTGCAAGGGACTCAGATCGTGGTTAAACACAACGCGTTGTATTTCCTGCTCCTGCAGGTATGCATGAATTTCCTCACATTTACCGGTACCGATATAGGTTCTCAGCGTAATGCTTTTCAGATTCTGTGTAAAGGTTTCCTTTATTTCCATATCGGCTGCCTGTACCAGCTCAATAAATTCCTCGTTTTTCTCTGCTTGTTCTGTGGTATCCGCCAGAACGATGATAACCTGCTGCATGATATCACTCCTCTAGTATCTTATTGTAGCATGTTTTCCTGCAGTTTATGAAAAGAATTCGGATTTGCGAATCAATCCTGTAAAAGTATGCGGATTTCGTTTATACGCAGGCGTTATCAGGAAAGGAAAAAAATGCTATGATGTGCTGTCTGCACGCTGACTGCAGGAAGGTGTATACGGTAAAAAACGGATGCCTGCAGGCATCCGCTCTTTTACAATCTGCTTATATAAGCGATTGTATTCCGGAATAAGAAAGCCTAAAGCGGCTGTGCCGCAGGTTTTCCTGTGGCTTCTATCTCCCGAAGCCAGTAATTCAGTATTTCCTGCAGCTTGCGTCCGCGCCGTACAATCTCATAATAATCCAGATTATGGCGAATGACAGGCTTTGGTGTTAACAGCATGTCCTCGTTTGTCCCATCCTGAAACTGCAGACGAAGATAGATGTTTAAGGGCTCATAGCCGTTTCCGCTGAACAGCGTGCCGTTTAGTATGGTATTGAGATTATTGTGACTGAGTGGTCTGAGCAGCAGCTCTGTTCTGATCAGTGTAGATAGGGGATACGTATGAGCGTTGGATGTGATATGCAGAATTCCGTTTTCCATTGTGAAGAAATCAGATCGTTTCATGAAATGCTCCTCCTTCCTGCCTTTTCTATCTTTAGTATATCATATGTTGTATAAAAAGTATATGGATTATAAGAAAAATAAGAAAAGCGTGCAGAATGAAGAAATCCGGGCAGTAATACCCGGATGTATCGCTATACAGGGAACATGCTTCAGGTAGGGAATATCATGGAAGGCTCAAAATTATTTCACAGGCTTGACGTGAATTCTTCCCCGATATTCTGTTTCTGCGAAATAGAGATTTTCCGCAATTCTTGCCTCGGGATTCAGCTTGACTTCCTTCAGCATCAGCTCCTTGAACGTTTCATAGCCCGCCATGTCAATCAGATGACCGCCATGCAGATAGCGCGGCTGTCCCTTCAGCACCTCGGCGGAGAAATCCTGCCAGTTGCGCAGGATTGCCAGAACGGCATCCTCACTCAGGAAATCCGCAAAGGTCTTTCCCATTCGCGGGTACTGCTTTCCGGTACGGCCGCCAATCAGAATTCGATAAAACGGCTTCGGGCTTCGCTGCATGGCATTGGTCGGACATACCAGCGTACATTCTCCGCAGCCGACACAGCAGCAGGTATCCTTTTCAATTTTGCCGTTTTTCAGACTGAGCACTCTTGTCGCATGGGATTCGCAGGCCTTTACGCAGGAGCCGCAGCCGATACACAGATCGCTGTGATATGTCGGCTTTGTCAGACCGATGATTCCAAAATCATTGAAGTGTCCCTTGGCGCAGTCATTCGGGCAGCCGGCAACCGCAGCCTTGATATGATAATGACTCGGGAATACCTCCTGTTCAATCTTTTTTGCCATATCCTGTGTATTGATATTCGCCTTGATACAGTGGATACCGCCGATACAGGCCATGACATTGCGGGCACCGATGGTCGGAAAGCCGGCATCGGTTTCCATTTTCACACCGCACTGGGCGATTTCAACATCCTCCAGATAGTCCTTCAGCTCTTTATTGACAGCATCGATATTCTCATATTTGATGCCGGGGATGGCAAAACACTGGCGGGAACCAAAATGAAAGGTGCCGTCTCCGTATGCTTCTGCCAGATGCTCGACGAAGCTCAGATACTTTGCCTGTATCAGACCGCCGGGAACACGCATCTGCAGCATGTATTCACCCTTGACCTTGGACTGACGGAAGCAGTTGGTACGAAGGGCGTTGATATTCATATCCTGTGACATATCGTTCACCTCCTAATCCACAAGCCCTTTGGCTTTGGTATACGGAAAGACAGGGCCTTCCAGACAAACATACGTTTCATTGATTTTACAGTGTCCGCATTTTCCAAGGGCGCAGGACATCTTCCGCTCAAAGGAAACATAGATATGGTCCTCTGTCACGCCGTATTTCATACATTCCTGTGCGGTGAATTTCATCATGACGGGAGGGCCGACAATGATAACGGCATATTCCTCCCCAAAATCCTGAAACGGGATATCCTTAACATAATTCATCGCAAAGCCTTCCTGAAAGCCTTCGCGTTCTCCGTGATCGAGTGTCAGCGTTGTATGGAAATGCTTCGCCTGCCGCCATTGGCGCAGGTCGTTTTCAAACAGAACGTGCTGTGCATCCCGAAAGCCTGCGATGACATAAACATCTCTGCAGTCCTGCGGATTGTTCAGATAATGATGCAGGGTACTGCGCACCGGGGACACGCCGGTACCTCCGGCGATAACAGCAATGTGTTTTCCCTTGAATTCCTCCAGCGGAAAGCCGTTGCCATAGGGACCGCGGATATAGATATCATCCCCTGCGTGAAGATCAAACAGGACATTGGTCAGTGTGCCGACTCTGCGAATCGTAAATTCCACGGTGGAATCGGTAAAGCTGGATACGGAAATCGGAGCTTCTCCGATCTTCGGCAGAGAAAGCTGGAAAAACTGTCCATGCCGAATCTGCGGATCCCTGAATTCGACAACAAAGGTGGATTCCAGATCGGTTTCCTCTATGATATTCAGGATGCGGTGCTTCTGCGGCAGCCATGGGTTATTCATATCATTTCTCCTCCTTCATGTGTTCTACCTCGTCATGAAGACGCTGGATGATGTGCGTAAAGGATATATAGGACGGACAGATATCATCGCATCGTCCGCAGCCTACACACATCTGATAGTCCGTGGCAAAGCGTTTTTTGAAATCATATACCTTGTGCATGGTTTTAAAGCGCATACGGTCCTTATACTCATCCCGAAAGGCATGACCGCCGTTTACCGTCGTGAAATCATCGTTCATACAGCCCGTCCATGTCCGGCGGCGTTCTCCGCTCTTTCCGTTTTCCGTATAGGGCGTATCCACAGAGTTGAAGCAGGAACAGGTGATGCAGACAGAATTGCAGGCACCGCAGCCGATACAGCGGCTCTGATAGTCCTTCCACATATCCAGTGTACGGATGGAGTCTACCATATCCTCACGGATATCCGGCACCTGTATGGTCGTTTTGTTTTCCCTGACAAATTTCGGCTGAAATTCTGCATGTTCAAATGCTGAAAACAGACGCGCAAGCTGTTCGCTGCGACATTCCACCAGTACGCGTCCCTCATCCTTCAGCGGACGCATGGCAAGGTCATATTCGTCTGTGACATTTGTTCCCATGGAACAGCAGGCACAGGATTCCCAGCCGTTTTCCGGACATTCCATCAGGATGAAATGCACCTTGTCCCGCATTCGTTTATAATAGGAATCCGGCTGCGGCCCGTTTTCCAGAAATATCTTATCCAGCCGCTTGATGCCGTGAATATCACAGCTTCGTGCAAATATCAGCAGGTCCTTTTCATCTGCCTGACTTTCCAGAAAATAATGCTCAGTGAAATGAAAGAGCGTCTGGTTGATCGGGTAGAAAACCTCCTTCGGGGAATAGTCACTGCGCTGTTCCCATTCGATTTCCTCCATACTGCGGATTTCCTGATAGCGGATGAGATCGGTATTGCAGTAGCGTCCCGCATTCTTCAGTCGCTTGGGAGCATAAATCCGATAGCTTTGCCGAAGTGTGTCGAAAACCTGATTCACTTCCTCGAGTGTTAGTTGAAATGACATATGTCGTCCTCCTCACGTGCTTCCTCTATGTTTACAACCACCATATGCATGGACAGAGCATGTCATGCATACCGGTACTAAAGATATTGTAATCCCTTTCCCTGGCGAAGTGAATATGTTCACAAATGTATAAGCAATCCTAATATCTCTATAAATACAGGTAATATCGGACGGATGGTGCTGCTTTCTCCGTGTATGTGCAGGAGAAGTGCATGAAAATGCAGTGCAGGGCAGATACCGTCTTCCTAATTATGGGAAAATATGTGAAAATACACATTTGAAGTTCAAACTATTTACTTTTGACAATCAAAGTACTATAATTCCATTTGAATTTCAAAGCATATTGCGTATTTGGGATTCATATCGTCAAAATTATCGAATTATATCGTCCTAGTAATCAATACTAGGGTTATTATTTACTTTTAAATCTAGTAACTAAAATAGTTGACATTCTTTACCAGTAGTGTTATTCTGGTAGCAGTCAAAGTGAATTTGCACAGGAGGAACAAGTATGTTTGAAAAAGTAAAAGAAGTACTGATGGAGGCCATCAACGTCGACGAAGATATGATTAAACTGGAAGCAAACCTGAAGGATGATCTGGGAATTGATTCCCTGGCAGCCGTGGAGCTTTCTCTGGAGCTGGAAACAGAATTTGATGTACGCATTGAGGATGCAAAGCTGGTTACCGTAGCAGATATCGTAAGCCTGCTGGAAAGCAAAGCGTAAACAAGAGAAAAGCCAAGATACCTTGGCTTTTTTAAAATCCGTAGGAGGTAAGTACATGAATACAGATAAGATCCAAGACATCATCCGCGTTTTCGAGGAAAGCGGACTTCACAAAATGGAGCTGGAAGTGGATGACATGAAAATAAAAATGGAGAAGGGGGCAGCTGCGGACAGCAGGGCTGTGCATATGGAACCGGTGATAACGGAACCGCTTCCCCCTGTGACAGCAGCACCACAGACTGCACCGCTTCCTGCAGTGGAAGTGAAGAAGGCAGCGGGGACCTGGGTGAAGGCGCCGCTTGTCGGCACCTATTACAATGCCCGCTCCCAGGGAGGAACGCCGTTTGTGGAAATCGGCCAGCAGGTGAAAAAGGGGGATGTCCTGTGTATTATCGAAGCCATGAAGGTCATGAATGAAATTCCTTCCCCGGTGGACGGTATCGTACAGGAGATTCTGATAACCAATGAAGCGATGGTGGAATTTGATCAGGAGCTGATCCGCATCGGTGAGGCCGCATGATCCGCCGACTTCTCATTGCGAACCGTGGAGAAATCGCGGTTAGAATCATCCGTACCTGCAAGGAAATGAATATTGAAACAGTTGCGGTGTATTCCACTGCCGATAAAGAGGCGCTGCATGTTCAGCTTGCGGATTATGCCGTATGCATCGGCGGTCCAAGAGCCAATGACAGCTATCTGAATATGAAGAATATCCTAAGCGCAGCCTGTATGACAGCCTGTGATGCGATTCATCCGGGCTTTGGCTTTCTGAGTGAGAATGCGAAGTTCGCCCGACTGGTGCTGCAGTGTGGTCTGATTTTCGTCGGTCCCAATCCGGATGTGATTGAGCAGATGGGAGATAAGAACAATGCCCGCCGCTGCATGATGGAGGCCGGGGTACCGGTCATTCCCGGCAGTAAGGATCTGTTGGAATCCGTACAGGATGCCGCAGCCATGGCAGAGAAAATCGGATATCCGGTGCTGATCAAGGCAAGCAGCGGAGGAGGCGGACGCGGAATGCGCCGTGCGGATTGTGCCGAGGAGCTTGCGGATGCCTTTGATACGGCGAAAGCGGAGGCCCGTGCAAATTTTGGGGATGACGCCGTCTATATGGAAAAATTCATCGTTGAGCCGAAGCATGTCGAGGTGCAGCTGATGGCGGATAAGCACGGGAATGTCGTGCATCTGTATGAGCGTGACTGCTCCTGTCAGCGACGCAATCAGAAGCTGCTGGAGGAGGCGCCCTGCCATATATTAGAGGAAGATGTACGTGAACATCTGCTTCGTGATGCCGTGCGTGCCGCAGAAAGTGTCGGCTATGACAGTGCGGGAACGATTGAGTTTCTGCTGGATGCCCGTGGAGAATACTATTTCATGGAAATGAATACACGGATCCAGGTGGAGCATACCATTTCCGAGGAAATATGCGGCATCGACCTGATCAAGCAGCAGATTCGCATTGCGGATGGTCATAAGCTTGCCTATAGGCAGGAGAATATCGTCTGCCGTGGTCATGCCATCGAATGCCGTATCAATGCGGAGAATATCAAATATAATTTTGCGCCCAGTCCGGGACAGGTGAGCTTTATCAACTTTCCGCTGGGACGCCGTGTGCGCATTGAGAGTGCGGTATACAACGATTATAACATACCGCCATACTATGATTCCATGATTGCCAAAATCATCACCTATGCGGATACCCGTCTGGAATGCATCAAGCGGATGCGCTCCGCACTGGAGGAGCTGTTGATCGAGGGTGTGGAAACCAATATCGAATTTCAGTATCTGTTACTGCATCATCCGACATTTGTCGGCGGCCGCTACGATACCGGCTTTATGGAATCATTTATAAAGGAGCTGAAAGAGGATGGAACAATTATTTAAGGTACGTAAGAACCGTCTGGACCTGTTTAAAAAACGCCGTACTCTGCCGGTAAGAGAACCGCTGGAGGCTCCGGATAATCTGTATAAAAGCTGTCCGCAATGCAAGGAGAGTATCCTGTTTGAGGATCTTATGCACAATCTGTATGTATGTCCCCATTGCGGACATCACATGAAGCTGACCGCACGGGAACGCCTGCGCCAGATCGTGGATGAAAACAGCTTTACCGAGCTGGATCGAAGGCTCTTTCTGAAAAAGGAGCAGCTTGCTTTTCCGGGCTATGAGGAGAAGCTTTCCCGCCTGCAGAAGAAAACAGGTCTGCAGGAAGCGGTTGTCTGCGGTGCAGCGAGCATTGGCGGCTTTCCGTGTGCGATCACCGTGATGGACAGCAATTTCTTTATGGGCAGTAGGGGACAGATCGTCGGAGAGAAGATTACCCGCTGCATCGAATATGCGACGAAGAAAAAGCTGCCGCTGCTGATTTTTACGACAAGCGGCGGAGCGCGTATGCAGGAGGGAATCCTCTCTCTTGTCCAGATGGCAAAAACAAGTGCGGCACTTGCGAAGCACAGTGATGCAGGGCTGCTGTATATATCCTATCTGACACATCCGACAACCGGCGGGGTAAGCGCAAGCTTCGCCATGCTGGGGGATATCATTCTAAGTGAACCGGACTGCCTGATCGGCTTTGCGGGAAAACGTGTTATCGCCTCCACGGTCAAGGAGGAGCTGCCGGCCAACTTTCAGAAGGCGGAGTTTCTGCTGGAAAAAGGCTTTGTGGATGCGATTGTGGAGCGAAAGGACAGCAGGGATACCTTGCGGCGTATCCTGAAGCTGCACGAAAGGAGAGCATCATGAGCATAAAGGAAGCAGAAAGCAGCATTGCAGTTCTGGAAGCCGAGCTGGCAAAGCTGGATGCCATGGATCCTCACGCCGATGAGCTGCGTTTACAGATCGATCATTTACGAGAGGAAGCAATGATGCAGCTGGATGCCTGGGATACTGTTTATCTGGCACGCCATCCCAAGCGTCCAAAGGCTGCAGACTATATCCGGGCACTGTTTCCGGATTTCATGGAGCTGCATGGTGATCGCTGCTATGGAGATGATGCGGCCTGTCAGGGCGGCATTGCGACCTTTCATGGAAGAAGTGTAACCGTTCTTACCCAGAGCAAGGGAAAGACGCTGGAGGAAAACATGCAGCGCAACTTCGGAATGCTGCATCCGGAGGGCTATCGCAAGGCAATCCGACTGGCAAAGCAGGCGGAGAAGTTTCACCGTCCCATCATTACGCTGGTCGATACTGCGGGTGCGTATCCGGGAAAGGGTGCCGAGGAGCGCGGACAGGCGGAAGCCATTGCGCAGTGTCTGGCAGTGTTCTCAGAAATCCGTACCCCGGTGCTTGCCATCGTATTAAGTGAAGGCGGCAGCGGTGGTGCACTTGCCTTTTCGGTTGCGGATCACATCATGATGCTGGAGCATGCCATCTATTCCATTCTCTCCCCGGAGGGCTTTGCGAGCATTCTGTGGAAGGATGAATCCAGAGACCAGCGTAGAAGGAGTAATCCAGAGCGGCAGAGGCAGCCGGTGTGATGGAGCTTACGGCATCGGATTTAAAGCGCAAGGGTATCATTGATACGATTATCGCGGAACCAAAGGGCGGCGCGCATATCTGCTTTGACTATGTAGTCGAGCATCTGCGGGAGCAGCTGGAAAATGTTCTGGATGATTTGTGCAAGAAAAAGGAAAAGGTACTGCTGGCAAAGCGGTATGAAAAATATCGAGTGATGGGGGCAAATTATGAAGAGCTGTAGCATCAAGGGACTGGGCTATGCGCTGGCAAAACGCCGCGTTACCAATGAGGAGCTGAGCACCTTTGTCGATACGAATGACGAATGGATATCCAGCAGAACGGGAATCCGTGCCAGATATATTTCGGAAGAAGAGAATACGAGTGATCTTGGTGCACGTGCGGCCCGTATGGCAATCGACAAATCCGGCATTGATCCTAAAGAGATTGACCTGATCATCACAGCAACCTTCACACCGGATCAGACAACCCCTTCCACGGCGTGTCTGATTCAGGAAAAGCTGGGTCTGAACAATCAGCATATGATGGCGTTTGATCTGAATGCGGCATGCAGCGGCTTTCTGTACGCATTGCAGAGTGCCCATGCCATGCTTGCGGCAGGACAGGTGACGTGTGCCCTTATCATCGGTGCCGAGGTCATTTCCAAGCAGCTGGACTGGAACGATCGCTCCACCTGTATCATTTTTGCGGATGGAGCCGGAGCTGCCATCGTGAAGCAGGAGGATACGAATAAGCGTATGCTGCATTTTGCAGGGAGTATGGGAGATGCCGCCGGTGTGATTCACAGTGATGCCCCCAAACCAAGACCCTTGTTCTCAGAACAGCCCTATCAGCCCTCCGTGGTCTGCATGGAAGGAAATGCGACCTTTCGCTTTGCGGTGAAAGCCATGCAGGAGGCCATTGAGGATGTACTGAAACAGGCAGGGGAACGCATCGAGGATATCGACTGGATCGTACCGCATCAGGCAAATGTGAGAATCATCAACAACGTATGCAAACGCATGCACATCGACAAAGAGCATGTGTATATCAATATAGAGGAATATGGAAACACCTCGGCCGCAAGCATTCCGCTCGCTCTGGGAGAAATGAGTGAGAAGGGCTTGCTGCAGCCGGGTATGAAAATCGTTCTGAGCGGATTTGGTGCAGGCTTTACCTGGGCCGGCTGCTATATCGAACTGTAAGGAGAGCTGTATGTTAATAAATGAATTGTTAGGAATCAAATATCCGATTTTCCAGGGAGCGATGGCAAATATCGCGACGCCGGAATTTGCGGCAGCCGTATCCAACTGCGGCGCACTTGGCATTATCGCAACTGGCGCCATGGATGAGCACCAGACACGGGAGGCAATCCGTACCTGTAAGCAGTTAACGGATAAGCCGTTCGGCGTCAATGTCATGCTGATGAATCCCCATACGCAGGCCATCATGCAGGTGATCTGCGAGGAGCAGGTTGCGGTGGTTACCACAGGTGCCGGCAATCCGGGACCGTATATTCCGGCTTTAAAGGAAAGCGGCTGTAAGGTGATTCCGGTTGTGGCAAGTGTGGCACTGGCACGCCGCCTGGAAAAGTCCGGAGTGGATGCCGTCATTGCCGAGGGTGGAGAATCCGGCGGTCATGTGGGAGAAACAACGACCATGTCACTGGTACCGCAGGTTGTGGATGCTGTGTCCATTCCGGTTCTGGCAGCCGGAGGAATCGCAAGCGGCCGGCAGCTGAATGCAGCACTGTGTCTGGGCGCTGTAGGTGTGCAGGTCGGTACCTGTCTGCTGCTGGCAGAGGAATGTCCGATCCATGAAAATTATAAAAGGGCTGTTATGAAGGCGAAGGATATGGATTCTGTTGTCACCGGCAGAAGTACGGGAACACCGGTTCGTATTCTGAAAAATCAGATGGCACTGCAATATCTGAAGCTGGAACAAAGCGGAGCCGATAAGGAAGAAATGGAAAAGCTGACACTGGGCGGTCTGCGAAGAGCCGTTCAGGAAGGTGATATGCGTCATGGCTCTGTTATGATGGGGCAGGTTGCCGGTATGTGTAAGGATATCCGTCCGTTACAGGATATCCTCGACTCTTTGATTCACGAAAGTGAAGAAGAGGCGGTAACGCTGCAGCAGGCGGTAAAGGAACTGTGCTATGAGTAAACGCATTCCCATTGGTTCAAAGTATCTGGAAAAGCCGATTATTCAGGGCGGTATGGGAGTTGGTGTTTCGCTGGGAAATCTTGCCGGTGCTGTCATGAAGGAAGGCGGCATGGGTGTGATTTCTGCGGCACATCCGGGATATCGCAAAGAA
>OBWG01001330.1_pt1 | contig 10836 bp, 20 predicted proteins | sample 1495221 | NCBI WGS metagenome assembly OBWG01 (sample SAMEA2580053, study PRJEB22360) | human gut metagenome | reverse complement strand
TGACCTCAATATCATATTTACGGCGCATACGCAGACAGAACGTGACGATAGCGGTTATATGTTTACTCGCATCAAAACAAGTGGGAAAAAGATTGACAAAATCTGTCTTGAAAGCAAATTCACAACCATTCTTAATGCAAAAGCTGCAGGTGGACGCTATGTATTTGAGACACATGCCAAGAACAGTACAGCAAAAACGCCTATGGGAGCATTTGAAGAGGACGAAATCGACAACGACATTATGGAAGTTATCAAAGTATTGGAGGAGTATTGACATGACGAGAAGTTTATATGAAATCAATGCAGCATACTTGCAGCTGTTTGAAAGAATTGATCCAGAAACAGGAGAAATCCTGTTTACAGATGAGGAATTGGATGCAATCAAAGAAGAATTTGAAGTAAAAGCTGATAATATCGGCTGTTTGATTAAAGAGGTGAAGGCACTGATCAAGGCAAGAAAAGAAGAAATCGATGCTCTTAAAATGAAAAATGATTCAGACCAGAAGCGAGTCGATCATTTGGAAAAATACTTGTTAAATGCGATGATGATGCGTGGTAAAAAGAAACTTGCTACCGCAAGAAACACCATAAGTACGAGAAACACAAAATCAGTTTCTATTGATGCAGAAATTCTCGTACCTAAGGAGTATTTAAAAGTGAAAACAGAAACATCACCAATGAAGAAAGAAATCGGTGCAGCACTGAAACAAGGCATCGACGTGCCCGGCTGTAGTTTAGTAGAGAAAACGTCATTAACAGTTAAATAGGAGGATAAAATGGAACCAATCAACGGATGGAATGAATTAGAAGAAGCAGGAAGTTTTGAAAAAATTGAGCTAGGTGGACACATATGTATAATCGTTGGCGCACGCACAGAAGTATCGAAAAGTGGAAACAAGATGCTCGTTATAGCATACGACTTCGCACCAGAAGATAAGCAACCAGGTTATTATGATGCGATGCTGGCAGTGGACAGAAAGAAAGATCCGAATGCAAAGTGGAGAGGTACATATTATCAGGGGTATGGAACAGAACAATCAAATCCATATTTCAAAGCTTTCATCAACCGGATACTGGAATCTAATCCTGGATACGTATGGTCTTGGGATGAAGGAAGCTTGAAAGGGAAGAAATTCTGTGGCGTATTCGGTAGGGAAGAATATCTGAATGATAAAGGAGAATCGAAATTCTCTACTAAGTGTATGTATGTGAGGGCTATCTCCGAAATTGACAATGTGACAATTCCAGAAGACAAGCTGCTGAAAAAGACAAGCGCACCTTCTGGCGGATTTACACCACAGCAGGCATATGCAAGTCATCTAGATATAAGGGATGATGATCTTCCTTTCTAAGCGATGAGCAAGTTGTATAAGCGCAACGGTGTCTATTGCATAGATGCCGTTGCATTAAAACAAACGGATGAAATGTTTCTTGATTGTGGAGATACGCTGGAAGTTGATATAAAGCTCATTGACAGACGGCATATAACAGATAAACAAAGGCGTTTTATCTTCGCTTTATGCGGAGAGATAGCACGATATACGGGCTATGATTCGGAATGGGTGAGAATGGAATTACAACAACAGTATGCATCAGTAATGGAAATAGAAGTGGAAAGTCTGTCTTCCTGCAGCATGACCTACGCAAACGGCTTAATACGGGCCATTATTGACTACTGCATATATAACGAGATACCGTTTGCTAAGAAGATTATTACGGACTACGAATATACATTCGACGAAAAGCAATCATATGCATTAGCTTTAAAAAGAAGATGCGTAATATGTGGGAAACATGCCGATATACACCATGTTGATGCGGTTGGTGCAGGAAACAACCGTCATAAGATATCGCATGTTGGTAAACGCGCCTTGCCTTTGTGCAGGGGATGTCATATAAAGTGTCACACGATAGGCAATGAGGTATTCATACAAGAGAATCACTTATCACCTTTTGCCATTGATAAGAAAATGGAATATTTTATCAAAAAAGGCGAATTAAAGTTGTTTGGTGATGATTAACTACCCAGACGGACGAAAGTATACCTCAGCACAAACACCGCCCACAAAGCCTAAAAAGAGCAAATACGGAGCTGTTAAAACAGAGATAGACGGTATCGTGTTTGACAGTAAGCATGAAGCCAAGAGATACCAAGAGCTGCGGCTACTGGAGCAAACAGGGGAGATAACAAATCTCCGCCTGCAGGTGCCGTATATACTCTTCCCCAAAAACAAGCACGGAAGATCCTTAAAGTATATTGCAGACTTTACGTATAACGACGGAAACGGTCAGCTGATAGTGGAGGATGCCAAAGGAGTAAAAACGCCTGTGTACCGCCTAAAGCGGCGCCTAATGGCGGAATTAAAGGGTATTGAGATAAAGGAGACATAAAATGATTTGGGAAGATATGAAAATCCTCGTAGAGAAATGCGTGCCAGAACAGTTGCTTAAAGAGTACGATATATGCATCGAAATAAGCTGTGCAGGCGCCTACACGGACGAAACACGAATTGAGATAGACAATAGCAAATGTGAGATTTTTGTCACAGAAAGCTAACAGATTGAGGTGGTGAGGATTGGAAGAGTTAGGAACATATGTGAATTTATTCCGAAAATTCACTGAATGGGAATGGTACAAGGATGTGCCTGTGAAAACACTGTTCCTACATTGTTTGATCAGAGCTAATTACAGAGCTCAGAAATATAAAGGGAGGACTATAGAACGAGGAAGTTTTGTGACATCCCGAAAAAATTTATCTTTAGAAACAGGGTTGACAGAACAGCAGGTTAGAACAGCATTGGGCAAACTAGTAGACACTAAAGAAATAACCAGAAAAACAACCAACAAGGAAACGGTCATAAGTGTAGTAAACTACGACAAATATCAGCCTAACAGGTTAAGTAAAGACCAGTCAAGCAACCAGCAGGATAACCAACAAACAACCAATGAGCAACCAACAAATAACCAACAAATAACCATCAATCAACCACAATATAATAAAGATAATAAATACAATAAAGAAAATAATCTTTTAAGTAATATAAACAGCCTTCCTGTTTCTCCTTTCCCGGATGTCGAAAAACAGCTTGAAGAAAAAGAGCAGGAACAACAAAAGTTATATGGTACACCAATCATAGAACTGTATGAAGAACGCTTTAACCGCTTATTATCACAAAGGGAACTGCAAATAATCTGCCAATGGAAAGAGGAGTATGACGATAAGCTATTACGTTATGCATTCAGGGAAATGTTGGTACAGGATAAAAACAGTGTTGATTATGTTGACCGTATCTTATTAGATTGGAAAAAGAGAGGGCTGACAGCCGAGCAGTACGAGGAAGGGGAGAGATAAGTGACTGAAGCTAATATGACAACTTACGATAACATCCTGGATATTATCATCAGGCGACAAGGAGAGCTGGATATAAGCAATCGTAAACTTGCAAAAATAGTGGCTGTTGATTACCAAGCGATGTGTAATTACTTATCGTATAAAAGTAGGATGCCAGTCGATGTGATGTTTGCTACTATGCACGTTTTAGGTATTAAGATGGTAATTCAAATATGCAAAGAATAAAAAAAGCTCTGAAAAACAAAGGTATTGTATACAGTCAATCATATGATGGAAGCCAAATCACTATTGGCGAATATCCGAAATATATCATCGTCTATATGACGGATAGAGATTACACTCCACCCGATTATCCTCATACAGGGACGTTTTACTGGGAAATTTCATGGAATGACTGGAAGAAAAGTTCAACACCTAAAAGAAATCAGGCTTACACACCGGCAGAAGCAACAAAAATCATAAGCAAGCTATGTACGAGCTCGGCATATCAAAGAACACAATACAAGAAACACTGTTTTTTTGAAAGGAGATTAAATGGATAAAGTAATCAATCAAGTAATTACAGAACATTACGCATTATACAACGGAGATTCCTGTGAAGTGATGCAAGGACTGCCTGACGAATCACTGGACTATTCAATTTTTAGTCCACCATTCGAGGATTTATACACTTACAGCGATAGCCCCAGAGATTTAGGCAACTGTCGCAGCACAGAAGAGTTTTATAAACAGTTTGGCTATATCGTAGCTGAGCTATTCAGGATAATCAAGCCAGGAAGATTAGTCAGCATCCATTGCATGGACCTTCCTACCACAAAAGCAAGCGATGGTTTTATCGGATTACGTGACTTCCCAGGTATCCTCATTAAATTATTTCAGGATTGTGGTTTTTACTATCATAGTCGTGTAACGATTTGGAAAGACCCAGTGGTAGCTATGCAACGTACGAAAGCACTGGGGTTATTACACAAACAGATAAAAAAAGATAGCGCCATGAGCCGTCAGGGAATCGCTGATTACATCATCACGATGCGGAAGCCCGGTGATAACCCGAATCCAATTACACATACAAGTGAATCATTTCCGGTAAATAAGTGGCAGCAATACGCATCACCTGTATGGATGGATATACAGCAGAGTAATACGCTCAATCGTACATCAGCGAGGGAGGAACGAGACGAAAAGCATATATGCCCTTTGCAGTTAGACGTTATAGAGCGATGCATTGAGCTGTGGACAAAACCGGGTGATACAGTGTTTACTCCATTTCTGGGGATTGGATCAGAAGCATATCAATCTATAAAGATGCACCGTAAAGCTGTAGGAATAGAATTGAAAGAATCATATTTTGAACAGGCAGTGAAAAACTGTGAACGTGCTGCAAACGCAGAAGAACAGCTGGAGTTTTTATTTGAAGGTGATGAAGAATGACATACGAAGAATTTTTAAAGACTAAAGAATACACAATAGAACCATCTGGATTCACTGCAGAAAACCTCAATGAAAACCTATTTGACTATCAGCAAGCAATAACAAAATGGGCACTTAGAATTGGAAAAGCTGCATTATTTGAGGATACCGGGCTAGGCAAGACCATCCAGCAATTATCATGGGCGGATGCGGTTGCAAAACATACAGGAGGTACAGTGTTGATTCTTGCTCCCTTGGCGGTGTCAAAACAGACTGCACAGGAAGCTTCAAAGTTTGGAATTACTTGTAATCTGGCAGAAGGTCAGGAAGATATAAAGCCAGGTATAAACATCACAAATTACGAAAAGATACACAAATTCGATACAGATAGTTTTTCCGGCGTCGTTCTAGATGAAAGCTCAATTTTGAAATCGTACGCAGGGAAGACAACAAAAGACCTGCAGGAACGTTTTGCTTATACACCCTACAAATTATGCTGCACAGCAACACCAAGCCCTAACGATTATACCGAGATAGGGACTACAGCGGAGTTTCTCGGCGTCATGCCGCGTGGTGAAATGTTAGCGACATTCTTCATCAATGATTCAATCAAGAAAAAAGGAAAGAATGATCACATCGGATGGCGATTGAAACGACATGCGGAAAAAGAGTTCTTCCGCTGGATGGCAACATGGAGCATGATGATCAAATCACCGGCAGACCTTGGATATAATGGAGAAAAATTTGTATTGCCGAAACTGCATGTAAAAGCAAACATATTAAAAAGTGAGCCCGATGCAGAGAGCTTATTTGTGGAGTACGCAGAAACGCTGCAGGAGCGCAGAGAAGCTCGAAAGCACAGCCTTGATGAAAGAGTGGCAATGACGAAGAAAATCGCTCAGACAAAAGAGAATTGCCTGATATGGTGTGATTATAACAATGAGAGTACTGCATTACATAAAGCCATACCTGAATCTATAGAGGTAAAAGGATCTGATACGCCAGATCACAAAGAAAAAGCTATGATAGGATTTGCGTCCGGAGACGTGAAGTATCTCGTAACAAAACCGTCTATCTGCGGTTTTGGAATGAACTGGCAGAACTGTCATGACATGATATTTTGTGGACTATCTGACAGCTATGAGCAGTTTTATCAGGCAATACGCAGGTGCTATCGTTTTGGCCAAAAACATGAGGTAAATGTGCATGTCATTATCTCAGAAAAAGAAATGAATGTGCTGAATAACATCAAGCGAAAACAAGCAGACCATGAACGTATGAGTGCCGAAATGGTAAAGGTCATGAGTGAAAGCGCAAAAATAGAATTGTTTGGCCAGCAACGTAAAAAGACTGACTATATCCCAAAAATCGCTATGGAGGTACCGGAATGGCTACCATTTTAAATAAGAGACAGCAGTCCGTAATAGCTGGTCATGCCATAGTAAAAATTGAGGATATACTCAAAAAGTGCGGTCTGGAAAATGCACTTGTCACTGTTAATGATAAAGAGTACGTAGCACTGGATGAATTAAAGAAGGCAATAAGAGCATTGCATGAAGGAGAGTGAATATAAATGTCAGAAGAAAAACAGCTAATCGAGCATCGCAGCGAAGTAATACGCGAAGTAATGAATGAATATATCGGAAGCATTGAGGCCGTAGGAGAAACCCATACAGATGGTAGACGTTTTAGTAATTTAAAGGTTTTAGAGGATGTTTTATATCATATCGTTGTGGACATTGGAGAAGAAGCTCTTAATATAAAACGTTGTGAATGGAGCATGAAACACAGCGGAGAATACGCTGTTTCCGTTTTAAAAGAAATCCGGGCAACTATCGACGATATGCTGGAGGAGAGTGAAGAAGCATGACAATCAAGAATTACACTACGACCAAAACAGCTGCACAAACAGTAGGAGAAATACAGGCTATTCTTGCAAAGCATGGAGCAAGGCAAATTATGTTTGATTATTCGGACGATGGTCACATTTCCTGTGTCTGTTTTACGATTGTAACATCACAGGGGATACAGGGCGTTAAGTTACCAGGAAACACAGATAAGATGCTGGAGGTACTTCGCCGACAAAAAATCAAAGCCGATTATCAAAAAGCAGAAAATGTGGCATGGCGTAATATAAAAGATTGGTTAGACGCACAACTTGCAATATTAGAAGCAGAAATGGTTACAATAGATCAAATCATGCTGCCTTACTTTGTAAATAAAAACGGGGATACAGCATATGAGCTGTACCAGAACAAACAACTTCTGTTAGGGACTGGAGGCGATGAAAAATGATCAACAAAGTGGTATTAGTCGGCCGTCTCACAAAAGACCCACTGCTGCGTAAGACCGCAAACGGTGCATCTGTTGTTTCTTTTACTGTAGCATGTACCCGCCGTTTCAAGCAGGAGGGACAGCCGGATGCTGATTTCATCAACACGGTTGCCTGGAATAAAACAGCGGATATCGTATCACAGTATACACATAAAGGCTCACTGGTCGGCGTGGAAGGTAGAATCCAGACACGCAGCTATGACGATCGGAGTGGGAAACGCGTTTATGTAACAGAAGTGGTCGCAGACAGCGTACAGTTTCTGGAAAGCAAAAGTGCTGCTGCAAGTAATGCGAATAGCAATGCCTATGTACCAGAGGCAAACAATCAGGGCTATCAGGAGTCATATGAGACAAGTAGTACACTGGATATTGCCAGTGATGATTTACCATTTTAAGGAGGGTGTAAGATGCAGTTATTGATAAAAGATTTAAACATTAGTGGTTTAATCAACAATCAATGGATTATGGATAATTGCTATATAGCAGGAGGAGCGTGTGTGAGTAATGCCACACGCCAACCTATCCATGATGTGGATATCTATTTTAAGACAAAAGATGCAAGAGACTTGTTTATTGAGCAGGTCGGTGATGATAAATACATCACTAAAACATCAAATGAGTGGCAGGCTCTACTCATGTACGACAGCCTACTCACTGGTAAAGTAATTGAGGTTGGGGACGATAAATGTTTTGATGAGCTTAAGATTAAAATTTCATCAGACAAAAGAAAAGATAATGTTATCTACATCATCGAAGATTACGCTGGATGGATAGAAATACCAGAACCATTATTTGAGAAGCAACGATGGATGTTTGACAATGGATATGATTATGTGCTTTTAGAGAGAAATCATTTTGAAGTAAATGATGAAGATTTCCTAGGAAACAAAAGTATCACTTTAAAAAGAAATGATATGGTTTATCAATTTATCTTACGATTTTATGGTGACGCGCAGGAAATGATGGATAAAACGTTTGATTTCCAGCATTGTAAGATTGCATATGATCTGGCAACCAGAGAGTATATAACCACGCAGGAAACGTGGGAAGCTCTGTCAAAGCGGGAGCTGCATTATGCTAATTCATTCTATCCTGTTTCTTCCCTCAAGCGGCTTTATAAGTATGGTGGGCGAGGTTTTAAATGGGACAATGATGAGTTTGTAAAAATTATCCGAGATATTCACAAGGTGGACACAGACAATAAATTTGTGATGGAAGACCAGCTTATCGGATATTATGAGGATTTTGATTATAATGATGTATTCTGTGATTAGGAGGTGCAGCAATGACGCGCAAGGAGATTACTATCCTGTTAGGCAATATCCTTTATCAACAAAAGTTTACCGGCATTGGCAAATATTACGCCAGTGAGGTTACCATAGATTATGGCACAAAGGATATGTGCAGAGTAGACTATATGCAGTTTATACCACCAAATCAAATGAGTATCAGCGGCTTGGAAAAAGGGATCTTTATCTGCTACGAGATAAAAAGCTGCATAGATGATTTTAAAAGTGGATACGGGCAAAATTTTATCGCCGAAGAAAATTATCTTGTAATGCCAATGGAATTATACAAAAAAGTTACACGTGATATCCCACATGATGTTGGTGTACTTGTTCCGGTGCCCTGCACAACAGGAAGGAAAAATAGCGATTACTGGCAAGAGTTTGATAATCCAACTGAATTTAAGGGCAACAGCAACGATTGGAGACTGCATAAAATCAGAAACGCATATCCAAAACATCGCAAAAAATCAATGACGGAATTATTGTTTTGTATGCTGAGGAGTAGCAATGGAGGCAGGGGATGAAAAAATACAATAGCATAGACGGCCGTATACATACAAACAGCCGGTTGTGGTATTTTATCCGAATGGCGATAAGGAGAGCGAGAAATGCAGAAAAAGACCTTAGAAAAAGCGTACAACGTTAAAATCGAGACAGGCTACATGTCAAGTAAAGGGACGGTGTACATCCTCCATGAAGAGAATCTAATGCTGCTGTTCGAGACAATAAAAGAGCTGCAGCAATACTTGGAAGAGGTGTATTGATGAAATCGAAGAAAGAGAAGCGGAAAGATAAAGAAATCTGCAAGGACTTTTATAACAAATGCCGGAACTATCATAGAAACTTGTCTAAGATAGAAGCGAATCGGTTGAAGTATGATGAGATAATGAATGACATGTATGGAGTAAGCTCAGTCGTGATGAAGGATGTCATCATGGAGAATGCCGGTGACCCAAGTCATGTATGGGATCACTATCTGGTTGAAAAGAAGGATGAGCTTTTATTGGAGAGAGCTGCATTACTGTACGACACAGTGATTGTTAACAAAGTGCTGAATAATATTGCTGACGGTGAGGTTGTCGACATGATTACAGAGTGTTACATTGATAGAAACAAAAAGCATGATGATATAGCGTATAATCATAATCGAAGTAAGCCTACTATGTATTCAGATATGAATAGAGCAGTCCTAAGCCAGTTGAAAAAATAAAAGTCTTTACTGAGTAAAGGGTTTTCCGTGATATTATGATAGCATGGAAAGAACAGGAAGATACTTCTTGTTCAAAAAAACGGCCTGCGATGTAAGTGTACGCACGCATCGCTAAACAACCTTTCCTAAAGGTGATTGTTCGTACAAATAATCGCCAGTGGCATATGCGTGGGTAGGTACGGCTTAACGGCGGTATGTCACAATTAAAAAAATATCAAAACAGGGAAGGACCTCATACTAATGAGAATACCTGTTAGATATATTGGTTGCCCTGGTGGCGGAATAACCAAAAGAAAAAGCGGTAAGGAATCCTAAGCGGACTTACCAGCGTAAAGCGTCTGAAAAGGGCGCTTTAAAATTAAAACGTATTTATCGCACCTCTTAACAATGTGGCACAGATAACTCTATAGAGGCCAAGGATGCATAGACGTATGCTATTAACCGAGCGCCTGTTAAACAAAGCACGTAGAACTGCCCGTTATAAGGGATACAGGAGAAAACGTGCTTTTAATTTACCCAGAAAGGAAGGCGTATCAAATGCTACATCACTATATCACAAAGTATACCGAGAATGGTAAGAAATACGCAGAGGCATGGTTACAGCTAAATGTATTCGGATTTTCATTCTGCTTTAGTAAGAGAAAGAAGGAACTGGAAGGATGAAATACAAATATATATGTGATTTACTCATCAGTATAGGTTGTCTGTTATTCAACGCATACCTCATTACACTGGCATTATACATGTGCATCAACTACTCTTTATGGTGGATATTGTTGTTAGTTTTCTGTGTTACTCCAGAGGATTTGGATGATCACAGTATGTAAAGACTGCCCTAAACGCCATCCAGGATGCCACGGAGCCTGCGAGTGGTACAAGGCTGAGCGTAAGGCGCTGGACAAGGAAAACACACGCAGGCGCAATGAGATTGCTGCTATATGCAGTATCAGTGATAAATACAGATAAAATGAGAGAGGTGATATATTGGAAAAGGACAATAAAGCAAGTGACGCGTACAAAGATTACAGAAAAGGGATGAAGTACAAAGATATTGCCGATAAGTACAATGTATCACTAAATACCGTTAAATCGTGGAAACGCAGGCAGTGGGCAGATATCGAAAAGGGTGTGCAACCTAAGAAAAAAAGTGTGCACACAAAACGCACCCCTAAAGAAAGCAGTAATGCACCTCCTAAAGAAGAACTACTGCCAGAAGAAATAGAAACACTAAACAATGAGG
>OBWG01001322.1_pt1 | contig 10895 bp, 6 predicted proteins | sample 1495221 | NCBI WGS metagenome assembly OBWG01 (sample SAMEA2580053, study PRJEB22360) | human gut metagenome | reverse complement strand
CCTTTATAAAAAAGCCATTCAGCAGGTAGAGGAAACACTCGAAAAGCGCGATTTCATCGGAAGCAGTAATTTTATTGTAACCATTTATCTGCTCTCCAATCTATATTTAAGTGCAAGAGAAACTGATAAGATGCGCAAGCTGCTGCAAACCTACATGCCGGAGCTGAAAAAAAGTGAATATTATGATTCCGACATCTATAACAAGCAGTTTATGGAAGCAGCCATACTCGATGATCGCCGTGAAGAAGCCAGACAGTGGTATGAACGCCTGATTCAAACCTATGATTTTTCAAAAAATGACCATCTGGATAACAATGAGGTCCACCTGTCCTTGGCCCGTTATCACCTGTATCAAAAGGATTATCAGAAGGCAAAGGAATCTTATCTGCATCTGCTCAGTCACAAGGATGAGGTACTCGGCTATAAGCGGCAGATACTGGAAGAAACCGCGCTCGTTTTTGAAGGACTGAAGGAATATGATAAAGCTTATGCGTATCAAAAGAAAGCGCATGAGCTGATGATTACCTATACCGCATTTATTGATGATATGTACCGGCAGGAAATTGAAGACGTCTGGGAAAAGAACCGTATGCTTTCCTATGAGGTGCTGTATGATCGATTGCTGGATATGACTGAATTCGGAAAGACGGTAACCTCCTGTTTAAACAGGAAGCAGCTCATTGAGGTCATCGAACAGCATGCCGCCCGTATCTTCTCCTTTGATGATTGGGATATTCTGCTGTATGAAGAGCCTCAGAAGCGGTTTCGCTCTTTTTCCAACACTTGTTATCCTCTGTCCGAACACCCCATTCTCGAAGCCTGCACACGTGAATATACTTCGCGTAAGCTGTTAAACCTTTCCGCAGACGAAGAGACAGCCGTCAGTCTCGGTTCCCTGTATGAGGCACATACCCGTTCCATGCTTTTACAGCCTATCACCTATCAGGGGGATATGCTTGCACTGTTCTGCATGAAATCAGATCAGATAGAGAATTTCAGCCGCACAGACCAACGCTTATTACAGGTGTTCGCAGATTACATTGCCATTGCGCTGCATAATGTCCGTCAGTTTGAGGATGCACTGGAAAAATCCAGCTACGATTATCTCACCGGCATCTATAATCGCAGTGCCTTGATGCAATTAGGTGAGGATATGCTGGAAAATGCAAAGAAATCCGGCCATTCCATCGGTGTGCTGATGATGGATATCGATGATTTCAAACAGATCAATGACACCTTCGGACATATGCAGGGGGATGCTGTTATCAAACAGGTAACCGTACTAATGAAACAGATGCAGCGCCATGGTATCATAGCACGCTTCGGGGGAGAGGAGTTTATCCTTCTGATCGATTCTTTAAGCAAGCATACGCTGTATGAGCTGGCTGAGGAAATCCGCTATGCGTGTGAAGCCTGCACAATACCGGCAGATACCGGCACCATTCACTTTACCATCAGCATCGGCTGCTGCTATCAGAACCAGGTTCATGCCACTTTGAAGGAGCTGTTTAATGAGGCGGACCAGCGACTGTATATCGCAAAACGAAACGGTAAAAACTGCGTCCAGATGTAATGAAAGCAAATAGAGCAATCAACCCCAGGTTCGCAAAAGCTCTATTTGTTTTTTTGTACAGAAAAGACGACTGCTTTCTGTTTGGAATCAGAAGCGTCTGTTTCTTTTTGAGGACTGGGAATTTTTTTGTATTCCCTTGTATCGCTGTCTTTCTGTGCTATCCTGCGTGCAAGTCCCCAAGCTATCCGCGTACTGCACAAAGCTGCACGGCTCTCGTATAAATCGTAAACGCTGCAGCCCTTATGAAGAAAAAGGAGAGTTCCTTTCCCTAAAGGACGCCCTCCCGCATTCCTACATGCTTTCCAGACATTTGGACAGCGTTGGAATTATCTGCTTCTTTCGTGAAATGACGCCATCCACAAAATACAGCTCATCCATGATATCCTCCTTGAATGCCTCATCCACAAGATAGCTCAGAGTACCGATGAACACCAGATTGCTTCCACTGCCATCAGCGGCCGTAAAGCACATCATAAGCAGATCAAATTTATTGATTTCATTTATTTTTTCCATATAGGCACGGATTTCATCCTGTACATTCACGATTTCCTGCTCATCCGCAATATTGATCTGACCGATGGCAATCCGCTTTCCATCAATATTATATTCCTTGAAATCATTGTACAGGATTTCAGACATGGTTCTGCCTTTAATCGTCGCTACAGCTCCGAACATTTCCTTTGCCATGGCATCCAACTCAATTCCGGCAATCGCAGCCAGCTCCCTTGCCAGCTCCTTATCGATCGGTGTCGTTGTCGGTGAATTGAAATTCATTGTATCACTGATAATGGCACAGCACATAATCGCTGCTGTTTTAACCTCTGGAACAAGACCCGCTTCCTTGTACATACGGGCAATAATGGAAACTGTACTGCCAATGATTTCATTACGGAAACGAATCGGTGTTGTCGTTTCCACATCACCGATGCGATGATGATCCACAACCTCCAGAATCTCCGCCTCCTTCAAATCATCAATACTTTGAGAAAGCTCGTTATGATCGACCAGGATGAATTTTTTCTTCTGATAATTCAACAGGTGATAGCGGGAAATCGAGCCCAGCACCACGCCCTGATTGTTAACAACCGGATAGGAACGAAATCTGGATTTCGACATCTGTTTGTATACATCATCAATATAGGCATGGTTGTTGAAGCTGATGATTTTACGCTTCATAATCAGCTTCACACTTGGTGAGCGATACATGCTGCGGGCTACCTGAAACATATTCAGCGGTGTTTTGATAATCGTACAGTTTGCTTCCTTCGCCATGCGTATAATTCCCTGGGAAATGATATCCACATCCACCAGGATCATACAGCCGGCCCCATCACTCAACGCACGCTTTTGCAGCTTCAAATCATCATTTACAACGACGATGCTATCCCGATAGCTGATATCGCTGTATTCCGCATTGCGGCTGCATAGTATATGGATTCTTCCATTCGTCCGATATGCATCGCATTCATACAGAAACTCGCCCTGCAAAACCTTGCGGATATTCTCGCAGGAGGTGTTCTTCATAAGGGAAATCGGCTTTTCCCCCTTGTCACTCATCAAAATATTTGTCATATCCGACAGAGAAACAACACCAATCAGCTTCTGTGCTTCATCCACAACGAACAATGCACTGGTGGAACGCATCCCCACGCCTCCTTTATCGTATCATCCTTTTTCAGCAGCAGCGGCTCATCAAACGGCACATCATACAGCTTCACTCTTGCATTTTGAATATACACCGGCTCCGGCACCTGAAACTTTTTCAAAACAAAATCCGTTTCCGGGTTCAATTCTCCCAAACGGCAGGCAATGGCATTGATTCCCAGCTTCTGCTTCAGCTGTGCATATGCAATTGCCGATACAATGGAATCCGTATCCGGATTCTTGTGCCCGATAATATGAACAACGTCTTTCATTACGGCTTCACTCCCCTGTTTTCTTATGTTCATTGTACCTTATTTAGCCCCTTTTTTCCAGTGGTAGCGCTATCTTTTGCTGCACTGTGATAGCTTTTAATGAATTTCTTCCGTATACCATATAAGAGAAAAGTATGTTATACTGTATAAAACAATCAGAAAGAGGCGATATTATGTCTACCCTTAAACGAGCAATTCTGTTTCTGTTTCCTTATTTGATACTTGCGGTATGCATACTGGAGGAACGCTGGAGAATACAGGCTGCATCCCTCATGCAGTATGATACGTATACGGATATGCTTACGCTGACAGCTGTCATCTGTACGCTATTTTTATTCTTTTATATACGCAATATTATGGAGAAATATGACGGAATCGTATTGCTTTTGAATACAATTGCAGTTATTGTCTATACCCTTTTGATCTGGCTGCCAGATGTATTTGCGTTCCTCAGTCCGATTGCCTACAGTGTTTTTCAAAATGAGCAGCTATTTCTCACAATCATCTATGGGCTGCTTCTGATTGGAGAAGGCTATCAGATTTCTTTCCTCATCAAGGAGAGAAGAACAGATCAAGGTGACTCGGATTCTTAATCAGTATCAATAGACTGTACAAACGTAAAACGATCAATGACAACTGAAAACAGTGAGATTGATCGTTTTAATTTCTTTTATTTCCAAGCCACCGCAAGTGAGTAGCCGCTGGATATTATGTTTTTCTATGTTTTTTTATTCCCTGTCCCATGTTTTCCTTTTTTCTGCAGGATATCACGGCAATACCACATGATCATACCGATGCCCGCCGGTATTGCAAATGCAAATGGAAGCTTTATATAGAAACGATCCACAATCGTTGTGAATAAAAGTGTAATCACGCCGTATAGGAACAACACACTGACATTGGAAATGTAATACAGCACTCTTTTGCTTTTCATAATCGCAAGCAGCTGTAACAGGCAGGAGCCGCACAGAAGCAAAAGCAGCTTTCCGCGACATGCGCCCAGCACTTCATTGGAAACTGTTAAAGCATAATCATTACCGGAGAAATCCGGTGGAACAGAATTATGAAACTGTGTTATCAGAGAACGATATTCCTGAAACAGCAGGATACCGAAAGCAAGGAGTGTCAAACCAGCTGCCAGCGGCATCACAATGCGTAAAACGGCTTCTCCTTTATCTGACCATTTTCGAAACAGGATATTCTTTTCCTCCTGTTCTTTTCCATGGACACCTTTATGCAAGCCGTTCCAGCTGATATCATAGCGCATAATGAACGTGTGCCGTAAGCAGCCATACACTACCGCAAGCACAAGCAGGGCTGCCACATACATCAGTAGATATATGGTAACACCGGTTTCATAACCGCTCACAAAAAAGCTGTATGGGTGGAATTCCTCTGTCTGCATTGCCAAAATCTCCAGTATATTGGAAAAGCCCAATTGCAGAAACAGATACAGGATATACAGATATTGCAGAAAGGAAACAAGCGGAAAATAAGCAAGCAGCAGATTCCAGCGTGTCAGTGATGGCAGAGCCCTTTTATCCGTATGCTGTATCATCAGCACATTGCTGAATACCATCATGCCCAGAAACGCCGCAAAGGACAGCAGCTGAGAAATCTGAAGCTTTAAAAACACATAATACAGAAGCAGTGCAAGCAGGGTCAGGCCATAGGGAAGATAGCGCTGCAGATCATAGCGGGATAAATCACTGTAGCCCTTTGTATCACCCAGCAGCTCATCACAGCTGATTCCCAACGCCTCACTCAACGGCTTCAGCAGTGTGATGTCGGGATAACCCTCTGCCGTCTCCCATCGTGATACCGCCTTATTGCTGACATTCAACAGCTCTGCAAGCTGCGCCTGCGTATACCCTTTCTTTTTGCGCAGTCTGATGATTTTCTCCGCAAACTGTTCTTTGTTCATACTCCATCCCTCCTCTATCTATAGTATGACGAAATTCCATATAAACAGCAATCCATGATTGCGGGAATCACTCCACGCTTCATGGATTGCTGTTTGATTTCTTTTCATCCTCCAATGTCTTGATAATGCCATCCGCTATTTTATCCGCAAAAACCTTCCGTTTTGCATCATCGATCAGATACAGACGGTCGTTCTCACTGGCGAGAAAACCGGCTTCTATCAGAATGGAGGGCAGCTTATTATTTTGCAGCACCTGAATCGGAGACAGATCCTGGTCCTTCATACCCCGATTCTGAGAATAGCCCAGAGAATCCAGCTCCTTTAAAATATTTTCCGACAGAGCCTCCACCCTCGGCTCCTTCATTTTCCCCCAAATTTCATAACCATAGGAGCCATTTATGACTTCTGCGGCATTGGTATGTATAGAAACAAACAGGCGGGCATCACTCTCATTGGATATACGAACACGTTCACTGAGATCCTCTACTTCATTAGCCGGCCAGGATACATCATCACTCTTTCTTGTATACAGAACCGGATAGCCGTTTGCCTCCAGACGTGCACCGATATCCTTTACAAAGGCAAGTGTAACATCCTTTTCATACAGCTCTTCAAAGGTACTTCCCGCATCATAGCCGCCATGTCCGGCATCAAGAAGAACAACGGGTGTCTCTGCCTTTTTACTGAATAAGGGCGCAAGGATAGGATTGTCCGGAAAAACCTTCACGCATATGATCAGCAGCCCCAGGATGACCAGAAACTCCATCGCAACCACGATCAGCAGTCGAATCGGATTGATTCCTCTTTTTTTCTTTCTTTGCTTTGCCACCGTGTCACCTGACTTTCAAACTGATGTAATTATAGCAGATAAATCAGGAAATTCCTACCTTTTGCGTGACGGAAATGAGATGATTTGCATACCGATTCCACAAACCTTATCTTATGCAGAATGCTCCTCTTCATCCTCCTGATACACGGTTTCCTCTGTTACAATCAGCCTCTGCTTCCGCAAACGGTGATTCACATATTCCGTAAAGAAAACATACAGACATGCTGTAGTCGGTACTGCCATAATCATACCGAAGACACCCCACAGATCCCCGAAAACAAAAATACTAAGCAGCACCCAGAGACCGGGGAGTCCCACGGAATTGCCAACCACACGGGGATAAATGACATTATCCTCAAAGTAGCTGAGTATCTGATAGAATATGATAAACCATACACTCTGTAAGGGATCCTTGGACAGCATCATAATCGCTCCGACACTCATCGCAAACATGGAGCCGAATACCGGAACCATGGAACAAACGGCAATCAGTGTACAGATGAGCTCCGGATACGGGAATTGAAACAGCCGCATGAAGATATAATACAAAACCCACAAAATACAGGCCTCCGTCAGCTGCCCGCCGATAAAGCTGGAAAATATCCGGTTTACACGTGCAGCATAGCGGAAAACAATCTTTGAATTTCCATATCCGAGAAAGGCCGCTGTCACCTTGCGCATCTGGCGTATGAAGTTTTCTTTCCCGCTAAGCAGATACAAGGAAAACATAAAGCCCGTAAAGCCGACAGCAAAGCTGGAAACAAAGCCGGTAGCGCTTGATAAAATCCCGCTGGCACTGCCGGACAGCAGATTGATTACGTTGGTAACGATTTTCTCCCATGGCATCTGAATGAACTGCTCAACCTGTGTAATATTCTCGATTCGATAATCAATATGGAAATATGCCAGGACCTCATCGATATTCTTCACAATATTCGTAAAGAAGGAGGTTAGATTTTCCATAAGGGATATGAGAGAATCGATAATGCTAGGCAGGATGATACTGCCGATAAGAATGATTAAAATCAGAGCAAGCAGAAACGTGAGTATCATGGAAATGACACGTTTTTTCTTTTGGAGAAAGGAATCCTGCTTTGTATGGCGAAGCAGAAAGCCCTCAATATGCTTCATTGGCAGATTTAAAACATAGGCAAAGACAATGGCATACAGCAGGGATTTAAACACGGATAATACAAAATCAAAGCCGTTTTTCAAGTCCTGCAGATGCACAAGGAGAAATCCAAGCAGAAGAATATAGGTACTCAGGTAAATCCAGGGTCGTATGGATCGTATAACGTCTTTATCACGAAAAGGCAGTTTCATGTGCATCCCCTCTTTCTTTTGAAAAAAAGGACTGGACGTATCCAATCCTTTTTATGATTTCTTACATTTCTTCTTTTGCGATTGCAAGTAATCTCTTATGACGTTTCATAGCGTCTTTCTTTGTTTTCTCAAACATTTCGTACGCTGTTTCACCTTTTACCTTAGGCAGCTGGCTGTAACGAGTTTCTGTCATCATGAAGTCCAGCATCTTCTCGTAATCAGGCTCCTTGGAGTCGATTGTCAGAGGAGTTTCTTTTCTTGGGTCATAACGATACAGATCGAAGTATCCGCACTCAACAGCTTTTGCCTGCGTTCTCTGGTGGTTAGCAAGTCCGCCCTTGATACCGTGCTCCGCACATGGAGAGTAAGCCAGGATCAGAGATGGTCCATCATAGCTTTCTGCTTCCTTCAGTGCTTTCAGTGTCTGGTTTTTATTTGCTCCCATAGAGATTGCAGCTACATATACGTGTCCGTATGCCATAGCGATCTGTCCCAGGTCCTTCTTCGCAGTTGTCTTACCACCTGCAGCGAACTTGGCGATAGATGCAGCCTGGCTGGATTTGGAGGACTGTCCACCAGTGTTGGAGTAAACCTCAGTATCCAGAACCAGAACATTCACGTTCAGGTTGTTTGCCAGTACGTGGTCTAATCCGCCGTAACCGATGTCATAAGCCCATCCGTCACCACCGACGATCCAGATAGATTTGGAAACCAGGTCAACGTCTGCCAGTTCTTTTACCATAGCGATATCAGATTTAGCAGCCAGTTCCTTGATTGTCGGAGCGATTTCTCTTTCCGCATCACGGTCACCGTGTACTTCCAGATATTTAGCAAATGCTTCCTTCAGAGCAGGCTCAACATTTTCCATGTTGTCTTCCATTGTCTTCAGGATTCTTGATTCCTTATAGTTCTGTGCCAGAGCCATACCATATCCGAATTCCGCATTGTCTTCGAACAGAGAGTTCGCCCATGCAACACCCTCACCATTGCTGTCATTTACGAATGGAGTGGAAGGAGTGGAAGAACAGTAGATCATAGAGCATCCTGTTGCATTCGCAACCAGCATGTCATGACCGAACAGCTGAGATACCAGCTTATAGTATGGAGTTTCACCACAGCCAGGGCAAGCTCCGCTTACTTCGAAGTAAGGCATCATGAACTGAGATCCCTTAACGGTATCAGCCGGGAAGAATTCAGTCTTGTATTCTGTATGCTTGAACAGGTAATCTGCCAGTGGTTCTTCACCAAGCTTTTCGTTGATGTCAACCATTTCCAGAGCCTTGTTACCGGCTTTACCAGGACACTCAACCGCACACAGACCACAGCCTACACAGTTTGCAGGAGTAACCTGGATACGATATTTCAGGTTTTCAACACCCTTACCCATTGGTGTAATTGTTTCAAATTCCATAGGTGCTGCAGCAACCTCTTCCTCTGTTAACAGGAACGGACGAATTGTTGCATGCGGACATACAAAGCTACAGATACCGCACTGGATACAGTTTTCCGGGTGCCATGTAGGTACCTGTACTGCAATGGTACGTTTTTCTTCAAATGCTACGTTGTTACGGATAGAGCCATCCAGCAGGAAGTCTCCTGTGAATGCGCTGACAGGCATATCATAGCCCTCCAGACCGTTGATTACTGCAACATGGTTATCGAAATATTCGTCACCAGTCAGCTTACGGCTGGAATCAAATGGAAGATCAGCCCAAGCTGCATCCACCGTAATTTCTTCGATTCCGGCTTTACCGGCATCGATTGCCTTGTAGTTCAGCTGTACAACAGCATCACCCTTCTTGGAGTAGGATTTCTTCGCTGCTGCCTTCATCAGCTCAACAGCTGTATCGTATGGCATGATCTGCTCATTCAGTGCGAAGAATGCAGACTGCAGAATCGTGTTGGTTCTACGTCCCATACCGATTTCCTGAGCGATTTTAGTTGCGTTGATGATGTAGAATTTTGCATGCTTTTTAGCAAGCTGCGCCTTCATACGGTTCGGCATATGCTCAACGATTTCTTCTTTGGAGAAGGTAGTATTCAACAGGAAGCTTCCGCCTTCCTTGATATCTTTCGCCATGTCATATTTGAACATGTAAGCATCCAGTGAGCAGGAAATGAAGTCTGCGTTACCGATATAGTAAGTGGAACGGATTGGAGAGTTTCCAAAACGCAGGTGAGAACGGGTAACACCACCGGCTTTTTTAGAGTCATATGCAAAGTAAGCCTGTGCATACTGATCTGTATTGTCACCGATGATCTTGACAGTGGATTTGTTTGCAGAAACCGTACCGTCTGATCCCAGTCCCCAGAATAAGCAAGAAGTGTAGTCAGCTGGAACGTGGAAGTTGGAATCTGCTTCCAGGCTCAGGTTGGTAACGTCATCAACGATACCGATGGTAAAGCTGTTCTTCATTTCATCCTTCTTCAGTTCATCAAAGACAGCTTTGATGTGGTAAGGCTGTGTATCCTTGGACCCCATACCGTAACGTCCACCGATGATTTCGATGTCTTTATCCTTCAGTGCAGACAGGATGTCAAGATACAGAGGCTCTCCCATGGATCCTGTTTCCTTTGTACGATCCAGTACAGCAATTTTCTTAACTGTTTCCGGCAGTACAGCCAGCAGGTATTTTACAGAGAACGGACGGTACAGGTGAACCTTGATCATACCAACCTTTTCTCCGGCAGCAGTCAGTGCATCAATTGTTTCTTTAGCAGCCTCTGTTACAGAACCCATAGCAACGATTACACGTTCTGCATCACTTGCACCATAGTAAGTAAACGGTGCATATTCACGACCAGTGATTTCACTGATTTTCTTCATGTAGTCAGCAACGATGTCAGGAATTGCATCGAAGTGTTTGTTTCTTGCTTCCACACCCTGGAAGAAGATGTCGTCGTTCTCAGCACCACCGCGTGTTACCGGGTTTGTGTGAGGATTTAAAGCGTTCTTGCGGAATTTAGCAAGAGCTTCCTTGTCAACCAGTTCCTTGAATACATCTGTATCCATAACTTCGATTTTCTGAATTTCGTGAGATGTACGGAATCCATCGAAGAAGTGCATGAATGGTACGGACCCCTTGATTGCAGCCAAATGAGCTACACCAGCCAGATCCATAGCTTCCTGTACAGAATGGGAAGCCAGCATACATACACCGCTCTGGCGGCATGCATATATGTCTTCATGGTCACCGAAGATGTTCAGTGCTCTTGTAGCAAGTGCACGAGCTGCAACGTGGATAACGCCTGGCAGACACTCACCAACCATCTTGTAGATGTTTGGAATCATCAGCAGCAGACCCTGGGAAGCCGTGAAGGTTGTAGCCA
>OBWG01001316.1_pt1 | contig 10944 bp, 14 predicted proteins | sample 1495221 | NCBI WGS metagenome assembly OBWG01 (sample SAMEA2580053, study PRJEB22360) | human gut metagenome | reverse complement strand
TTCTTATTCGTCATTTTTGATTCTTTTAAGATCTCATCGGTGTCAAATGAAAACCATTCGTCCTGGTTTTCTTCCATGTCATCCATCATTTCCGGGATCAGGATCATGATGATCACAATGCCGATCAGAATGGTCAGAGTCCCGTAGCTTCCGATCCGGTTCAGCCAGTCTCCCAGAAATGCTCCCGCAAATCCCATATCCGCATCCGGAAATGTGACAGAGGCGTTTGCCAGTTCCCCCAAGTACGGCAGAAAAATCACCGGAAGAAACGAAATCAGCACTCCGTTCAGGAAGCCGCCCAGAATAGCTCCCCTTCTTCCTCCCGTAGAATTTCCATAGACTCCTGCCGTGGCTCCGCAGAAAAAATGCGGAACAACTCCCGGAAGAATCACGGTGAGATTACATGCGATCATGATACCGAGAGAAAGAAGCCCTCCCAAAAATGACGAGATAAACCCCACGATCAGGGCATTGGGCGCATATGGAAAGACGACGGGGCTGTCCACTGCCGGTTTGGCATTGGGAATCCAGTTATCCGCAATCCCCTTCACTGCGGGCACGATCTCATTGATAAACCAGCGCACTCCTGTGATGACCACAGTAAATCCCACGGCAAAGGTCAGCCCCTGGACGATGGCATAGACCAGATAATCTTTTCCTTCTGACAGATTCTGTTCTACAAATTCACTGCCGCAGGCAAGAGCAACCACCACATACATGACAATCATCGTAATGGAAACGGTAACAGAAGAATCCCGCAAAAATGCAAGTTTTTTCGGAAGACGCATTTCCTCCGTGGACTTAGAGTTTTCTCCGTAGATTCCTCCCAGCCATGCAGCCAGAAAGTAAGCACTCCCGCCGAAATGTCCCAAAGCCACCGAGTCATTTTTACAGATCTGCCTCGTATATTTCTGCAGAATGGCAGGAGAAAATACCATCAGAATCCCAAGAGCCAGGGCCCCGATGGCATAAAAGATCCATCCGCTGATTCCCGCACCTTTCATGCATACGACGATCATGCCTGCCATGAATAACGTCTGATGGCCGGTCACGAACACATAGCGGAATCTGGTGATCCTGGCCAAAATCAGATTGACCGCCATCCCAAGCAGCATGACGACGGAAATCTCCATCCCAAACCTGCCCACTGCAATTCCCGCGGCTCCTTCCACACTCAGGATCACGCCGGATACGTGAAATCCGTACTGAAACATCCTTCCGAAAGGTTCCACACTCTCTGTGATGATATTTCCCCCGATCCGGATGACCATAAACCCTATGACCGATTTAAGAGTCCCCTTTACCGTGGTCTCCAGGCTCTTTCTCTGCAGCACCAAGCCTAAAAAGACGATGCCTCCGACCACGATGGACGGTTCCAGTACCAGGTCTCTCAGCATTTTTAACATATATATCCCTCTTTTATCTTTAAGACAAGAACGTTGTCAGTTTCTCTCTCAATTCCTCTTCGTCAATCAGGGATTCCAGTACGATCAGATGTTCCACAGGCGGAATACTGTCCTTTAAATCGTTTGCAACGATAAAATAGTCTGCGTCCATGGCACTCATTTCATATACTGAGGAATGGCATGTCTCAAACTCCTGCTCTTTCCCAAGCTCTCTCAGAATCTTCTGTATATTCATTTCCACCAGGAAGCTTGACCCGAGGCCGGTGCCGCAGACTGTCATGATCCTTTTCATTGTTCTTTCTCCATCATCATAAGCATTTCCTCACTGCTTCTGCATTCCAGCATCTTTTTCAGGCTCTGCTTTTCCGAACAGATGCCAGCGATCTGCTTCATCAGTACAAAATGGGCCGCCTCATCCCTGGCCGCCAGCGTAAAAAAAATGCGGACTTTCTTCCCTTCAAAATCCACCGGTGTGTTTAGTTTTATGATGCACAGTCCTGTGGACAAAACACCCGTCTCCGGTTTTGCGTGGGGCATGCACACCCCTTCCCCCAGATAGAAATATCCACCGTATTCTCCGATATTGTCAATGATCCCCCGGTAATATTCCCCGGTCACCATGCCATACCGCTCGAGTATCTCACAGCTTTTTCTGATAGCCTGTGTATATTCACTGACTTCCTCCAAGATTTCGGCACAAATCATAGGCTGCCGCCTCCCTCTTCAGATCTAAGAGAAAGAAGTTCCTCATAAGAACTGATATGCTTAATTCTTTCCATGTTGTTCTCCCATGCCAGAATCCGGACCAAATCTGCCAGATTCTCGTTCTCAGTGATATTTCCGAGGACAATGATGACTTTCACATCTACCTTTGCCTTGCTCCCAAAATCAATGGGATGTTTTAGCTTCATCAGGCTGATGCAGTTTTCCCGGACATTGTCTTTCCTCCCGTGGACGAAAGCAATCTCCGGAATAAATACCATATAGTTCCCCAGGTTCTGTACAATGTGGATCATCTCTTCCACATACTCCGGCTTCACAAGGCCGTTTTTGATCAGCGGCTTACAGGCCATGGCGATGGCCTCCTTCCAGTCATTTGTTTCTGCATCAAACCGGCAGTATTCTTCTTTTAAAAGGTCCCCGATCCCCCTCTGCATCGTCTGGTGGATTCTGTGGACCAGATACTGGTTCTTTCTGTTGTATGCGAGGACGGAAATAATATTTTTCACCCGGTCAATATCAGGAGAATTTAAGAGTGGATTTACGTGAATGACCTGCTGATTTTTAAGACTCAGCGGAACTGTGCTGATGATAAAGTCCGGCCGGCTTCTTTCAGTTTCCTCCTCCACATCGCTGACCCTGCAGATTTTTCTGACCCGGAGTTCCGGAAAATATTTTGAAATCCGCTGTTTTAACAGCACTGCTGTCGCCGTGCCTCCCCCGCAGACGAGCACGACCTCCGGTGACAGATTCAGGCTGAAGTTTTCCTGGAACAGCACTTCAAAATACATGGTCGTATAGGCGATCTCAGCGTCGGGAAATACCACGCCCAGCATCTCTTCCTGCCCTTTGAGCAGCCGTTCCGTCAGCTCATACATAAAGGAATGGGAATACTTTATATCCTCCAGCAGAGGATTCTTGATCTTTATTTTATTTTTCAGCCGGAACACCGCCACTTTTAAATGCATCATAATCTGTCTTTGAATCTCCGGGTCAATCTCACTGCTGATCTTTAAATCACTGCAAAACTTCCGGATCAGCTGCTCTGTGGCCTGCCTCACCCTGCCGTCCTCATCCCAATTTTCAAGACTCTCCCCGTCCATCCGTTTCGTACTCTGGAACAGCATGACAAAATAGTCCAGATCCCCTTTTGTCACCTGAAAACCGGGGAGTCCGGAAAGGATCGCTTCTCTGTAAATGCCGTCCGCGTCGTCCAAGCTGCCTCCCCGGACATGAAACCCCCACCGAATCCGGCACAGTGACGCAAGAATCATGCTTTCCAGTTCCCCGATGGATTCATCCGCAAACCGGATGCCCATGGCTGCCTCCACTCTCCGGATCATGCGCATCCCTTCATCCGGGTCCGCTGCCCCATACTCTTTCAGAATAGGAAGAATGTTCAGGGAGCCCTCACTGACCGTCTTTATGTATAGATTAAACAATGTATTCCGTATCTGTTCTTCGTCACCTTTCAGGGACATCCCGTAGTAGGACTTTTTGATGAGCCGCACTTCGTGCTTTTTCAAAAACTCTTCTGCCGGCCTCAGATCCTGTACAACCGTGTTCTTGCTGACCTGAAGCTTCTCGGCCAGCTGCTCAATGGTCACTTTCTCTGAGATCATCAGCAGCACAGTGATGATGACCACTCTCTCTTCCCTGGAATAGACTTTAATCTCATTGCTGAAATAAAGGCTTGTGATATCAAATCCCTTTTTGACAATGAGACGGACACCGAGCCTAGGTGTGCGTTCGATTTCCACCGGCAGTCCTTTCAAATAATATTGAACCGCATCCAGATCGTTGCGGATCGATCTGCTGCTGACATGAAACACCTCTGCCAGTTTTCCCGCCGTCGTATAACCGTCACATTCCTGAAGGTATTTTACTAATTGCAACTGTCTCTCTGTCAACAATGTCCTCTCTCCTTCTACTGAAGCTTATTAAAATTGTAGCACATTTGAAAGCCTGAAAGCTATGCCAAAAGCTTTCCACATATGAAGAAGTTCTTAAGTTGTTCCAGAAACAGGAAAGCCGCCTCATCATATCAATATATTACAATATAATGATTTTATAAGACAAGAAATGCACCTGAAATGATGATATATTGCAATTACAGTGATAAACAATGAAAATACAGGAGATATACTATGAAAAAGATATCATAGAACTGACAAAAGACGGGGTAACATTAGGATGCGCCACGATCTACATCAATCCGGGTTATATTGAACGTTGTACACCATATGTGGAGGGCACTGACACGGGGCTTTGTCCGGTAACCATTTCCACCGAATCCAAGACCACACAGATTGAGATCGCGGCCGGATACGATACCGTAACAGAGATCAATGTGGTCGCAAACTTCGGGCTGATACGGTCAGTGGAATATGAAAAGGTCACTGCGGACCTGACGGCCTGTGCCGATGCTGCACACAAATACGGTCTCACCGGATATGAACCTCGGGGAGCAGCACCGGATGTCGTACAGCATATGATGGATGAAGCAGGTGAAAAGTGTAAGATCAAGGGAAGCGGCTGCATCCGCACGAGAGAACATTTTTTACAGCTGATCTCTATGATCTCTTTCGATGTCTGCGTAAGAAGATAAACCGAATAGTCCAGCCGCTTACTGTTGATATACTCGGTTGGAGTCACGGACATGACAGACTTAAACACTCTGCACAGACAGCACTTGGCATAAAAGGCCGTCTTCTGAATCTTAGGTGTGTCCATGAGAATATTTATTATAATACGGAAGTCATCCGAAAAGTATGTTCACTTCCGTAAACAGGGATATGACCCATGATGACCTCAATCTTTACAAAAAAGCAAGATTGACTGCAATATCTTTTATCAATTCAATAGAATTCAGTTAAGCTGCCGACTTCTGATTCAAATGTGCAACTGCAAGAGAAAGGTTATGCAGATTCGCTGCTGCGGTTTCCGGTTTATTGCATTGAGCCTTTTATATAATTTTCTGTCAGAAGAAAGATTACAGTACAAACCCTTTGTCAAAGGATTATATGTCACGTAATCCACAAAGAGATCGTGACCCCACGTTAAATCTGTTGGTTTTCCTGTTTCTCTGTCGCACATGAAGTAATGATTGTTTTTTTCGTATCCATTGCTGCCAAATACAACTTATCCTCTTTGACAAATATATAATTCAGGACATCACACCAATCAGTCAGCTGTCTTATATTCTTTGTCCTGCAATCATATACAGAAAGCGGATATTGGGAAGTGTACGGAACCGTTGCAATCATTATATCATAAGACTATTGTACTACAAGCTTTTTCCAAAAATTATCCCACATAAAAAGACAGATCCTGTCTGCATACAGAACCTGCCTTCTTTCATCATAGTATTCTTTAGAAGTTAAACCCTTCAATCGTAGCAAAATAATCTTCCGGCGTCTCAGCCCTCCTGATCATCTCCGTGCTTCCGTCTTCTTTCAATAAAATCTCTGCTGATTTTAATTTTCCATTGTAGTTATATCCCATGGCAAACCCATGAGCACCGGTATCATGGATCACCAGCAAGTCTCCGTTCTCAATCTCGGGAAGCTTCCTGTCGATAGCGAATTTGTCGTTATTTTCACAGAGAGATCCGGTGATGTCATACATGTGGTCACACGGCTCGTTCTCTTTTCCCATCACAGTGATATGGTGGTAAGCTCCGTACATCGCCGGGCGCATCAGGTTGACTGCACAGGCATCCACGCCGATATATTCTTTGTGGGTGTGCTTTTCATGGATCGCCTTTGTCACCAGATGGCCGTTCGGCGCCAGCATATAGCGGCCCAGTTCCGTAAAGATCTTCACATCTCCCATGCCCGCAGGGACAAGCACTTCATCAAAAGCCTTGTGTACTCCTTCACCGATCACTGCGATGTCATTGCCCTCCTGGTCCGGAAGGTAAGGGACTCCAACACCGCCTGAGAGATTGATAAATCCGATGTGCACATCGGTCTCTTTCTGAAGTTCTACTGCCAATTCAAACAGCTGTTTTGCGAGCGTCGGATAATATTCATTTGTTACCGTGTTGCTGGCCAGGAAAGAATGAATTCCGAATTCTTTGACGCCCAGTTCTTTGAGTTTCAAAAACGCCTCTGTCATCTGAGCTCTGGTCATGCCGTACTTGGCATCTCCAGGGTTATCCATGATATCTGTCCCCAGAGAGAACACACCGCCCGGATTGTACCGGCAGGAAATGACTTCCGGGATTCCCGCTGCTTCTTTCAGAAAGTCGATATGTGTAATGTCATCCAGATTGATGGTAGCTCCCAATTTTTTCGCAAGCACAAATTCTTCAGCCGGTGTGTCGTTGGAAGAAAACATGATCTCACTTCCGCCGAAACCGCAGCGGTCGGACATCATAAGTTCTGTCAGTGAAGAACAGTCGGTTCCGCAGCCCTCTTCCTTTAAAATCTTTAAGATCGTAGGGTTAGGTGTCGCTTTCACGGCAAAATATTCTTTAAATCCTTTGTTCCAGGAAAATGCCTTATTTAAATTCCGTGCAGTTTCCCGGATTCCTTTTTCATCATATAAATGAAACGGAGTCGGATACTTTTTTACGATTTGATCTAATTGTTCTTTTGCTACAAACGGTCTTTTTGCCATTTTATTGATTCCCTTTCTTGATTTCTAATAGTTTTATCTCGTTGGCCAGAGCGTCTTTGAACACCTCTGCCAGATTATGATTGCTGGAAAACAGACAGGCTGCATTATACCGGTCCACAAGGTCTCCCGTGAGCACATAGGTAGAGTCTGTGATCAGGCGGATCTGTTCTTTCTTATGCTCCGTCAGATAGATGATGGCTCCTTTAAGCTCAAAAGGCTCATTGGTAATGATCACTACCTTGATGCCGCGGTTTACTAAGTCCGTCAGACAATCCCGGAACATGTTCAGCTTTTCGTTGGAGGCAGACACATAGACCCTTTCTTTTGTCTCCCTCAGCATATTCGTAAACTTGTCAAGGATCTGTCTTTCCCCTTTGATGGTCAGATATGCCCCTTTATTGATCCTCTGTTTCGGAAGTTTTACAGCCAGTTCTTTTTTGCTCCTTCTCAAATCCCGGATCTTATTGTCACAGAACTCGTCCACGGGCACTGCCTGATATTTGACGGTGTCTTCCTCGGACATATATGCGGCCCCTTTTTCCACAAGCCCTGCCAGCGCGTTGTAGGTGTTGGACCTGGAGATGCCGCTTTTTTTCGCGGCCTCGTATCCATTCAGTTCTCCCTCCAAAACCAGAAGAACATAGAGGTTCGCTTCCTGCCTGGTCAGTCCGAAATTCATCAGACATTCAACATTTTCCATTCTGCGCCTCCGTTCGTGTTCCTTTATAGGAATACTATAATACGGCGACATTTTTTTGTCAATAAATTAGAATAATTTTATATGAGTTTTTGAATTATCCGCATAAACACTATATCTATAAGCAATTTCAAAACTAAAAAACATTCATTTTACCACGAAATTACCACGATTGAATGAGCCTTGATATGGCAATAAAACCGATAAGGGAGATAGCACATGAAAGCTGTGTATCTCCCTTTGTTCTTGCTAAATGATTACTTCACTCTGATTTCAAACTTTAAAATAGCTTTCATCATTTACGCATGAATTTCTCCCTTTAGTTCTTCATCAACTTGTATATGTACAGTACCATTTGCGTAATAACATGGTCGCAAGCATATTTTAGAGATATAAGCATTATAAAAGTCTAATATTTCTCTGACCGCTTTTTCATCTCCGCTAGTCACTCTGCAAATAAGGTCGTAAGAGGGATAGTCATAATCTTTTTTCATTTTTCCTATTTCCTTTCGTTTAATAACTTCTGTAATTTCTTTAGTCCTCTATCTCGTCTGCTATTGATAGCAGAATGTGATACATGATACAGTTCTGAAATTTCTCTGTCGTTCATGTCTTGAAAGAAATGCAACAAGATAGCATTACGCTGTTTCTCTGTTAATTCTTTCAATGCTGCACTTAATTCTTCATCAGATATATGAATTACAAAATTCATCACTTGAAATGATACAAATTCATGCGAATAGTTATCATTCACACTATGTTCAATCTGTTTCATTTCAAGCAATTAACAAAATAATACTTCATACTTAGAACGCCTAGCAATCTGCCTTCTATGCCTTGATAATGTGCCTTTAATAACAATCATCATGAAAGCATTAAACTGTAATCTGACGATATGCTCGAAAGAAGATGTCCTCATAATTTCACCCCCTTACTGCCAAAGCAAAACTATATAAACGAAATATTTCATAGTGGAAATACTGTTTATAACTTTTGAAAAGTACAGAAAAAAAGGTGTATAAAAAAGCCCGTACAAAACATATAGTCTGTACGAGCTTTTAAAGCTGTGAGATATTCAGTTGTTGAAAAAATGCCGTTAGGTAGTGTATGACTGTATAAAATTATGCCTTAAAACTTTCCATAGTACAAGCCCCCTTACAGCACTTGTTTTGTATTATGCTTTTGTCTTTTTGGTAATTGTATAAATATATTCTTCTGGGGTAGGGCGTTTGTTTCCAAAATACTTTTTGAAATTTGCCTGCACCTCTGGGTCGGTGCTGTTCATAGCTTCATCAATCGTTGCTTCAATGTTTGCCCGAACATCAGCCAATGACACACCGCCAGCTTCTGCACCAGCTTTCAATGCCTTTTTTATATCTCGTTTTTTAAGTCCTATCATAGATTTCACTCCTAACAATTTATTTTTTCAGCAATATTAAACACCCCAAAGGTAAATACATAAACAGTAATGATAACCGTTGCCATAAGCCTTCAAATGCTAAAAATGTATTTTTAGCATTAGGCTTATCTCCCATAACAAAACATGAAAAACACAATATTGCCAATATGAAGCACCCTATGCTGAAATAAAAGAATTTAATGTTGTTTATTTTGTATGAATAAATTCCTACGAAAAGTGGTGCAAATGTTAAGCACATAAAACCAATAACAGAGCCATAACCATGTATTTTTTCTGAAAGAGTAGCAAGACTTTTTACTTCCCCAACAGAGAATATCCCAGAAAGAATACACCCCCCGATTGCATAAATCAGTAATATGGTAAAAAGGATTATTGCAATCAGACTTGAACACTCCGAAACAATCGTATATACTTTGAAATTGATTACTATTAAGATAATTCCAAAGACTATCAGCCACGCATTATATACATTATGTAACGGTGCTTTACTATTTCCAAGAACGCTCATAACTTGTGTTAAATGATTATATCCCTTATATGTAGGTGCTAAGATAAAAGGAATAAGTAAATCGAAAATGAAAACTATCGGTAATATAATCATAATATTATTTTTCATCTTCTATACCACTACTTAATTTGCCAAGCCCTTTCAATATTTTCACAGCTAATTCTTTCAGAACGTCTGCTTTCACAATCGCTATCCCTTGTTCTTCATCGCCCAAAACTAATAAGGTATCTCCTGCTTTAATATTAAAAATCTGTCTTGCTTCTTTGGGAATAACAATCTGTCCTTTTTCGCCCACCTTAACTGTTCCAAATATATGTTGTCCTTTTTTCATTGACATATCCACATCTCCAATCTTATTTTTTGGTTTAGTTATACTTTTCATACTCACAAGAAAAGTATAATATAAAAAATGAGGTTTGTCAAATTCAAGAAAACGTGTACCCCAGTAAAGAGATACACGCCTTATTGACTATCCTACAATCTTCCAGTTACTATCCTTATGTAGCACAAGCTCAAACTGCGATACCTGCATTGCCTTCGTCTGATTTACCATAAATCAGATTTTATCCCTTTCTTCCTCTTGATTACCCAGCACAGAAAAGAAAAAGCCCTGTCAAGAGCTTGCCACCATTGGTGGTGCTTTGCACTCTTGATCGGGCTTTTTGTTTTCTGTATCTTCTCGCAAGAGGAAAAAAATTACTCGTCCTCATCACCAAAATCAAATTTGCCTGTTATCCACGGTAACTGCGATAACAGTTCCATATCTTCTTTTAAATTTGGATTTATCCTTTTTACAGCATAGTAAGGTGTTTGATGTGGTATAAAAAAAGTTGACACCCCATTCTCAAGGATTTGATATATAATCAAGAGAATAAGGAGTGAACAAAAATGGAAGAAAACAGGCAATATGATCATGAATATAAAGTTCAGGCAGTGAAACTTGCAAAGGAAATCGGACAAGCTAAGGCTGCCAAAGAGTTGGGGGTTCCCAAGAATACCATGTATGGCTGGGTAAGAGCCAGCCGGCTTGGCAATCTTGATCTGGGAGCAGGTTCACAGAGCCCACAAAGCGCCATGACACTTAATGAAGAACTTATCCGACTTCGCCAGCAGGTGAAAGAACTGGAGAAAGAGAACCGTCGTTTAAAGAAGGAAAATGATTTTCTGGAGGAAGCCAGTGCTTTTTTCGCTGCGAGCCGTCTGAAGTCAGCAAAAACGAAAGAATGAAGTTTATTGCCTTAAAAACGAAAGACGGCGAATTGAAGGGGGATATCTCCTTTTGCTGCAGGGTTCTGCATGTCAGCAGACAGGGATTTTATCAATATCTTGCGAACAAAGACTGTCCCTGGAAGTATCAGCCGCTGGCAGATGCTATGATGGAAATCTAGAAGGAAGACGAATGTAATGACACCTATGGGCGAATCCGGATGTACCAGGCATTGATCCTGAAACAGCCTGAAAATGTTGATATTCCAAGTGAACGCACTGTTTATCGTGTCATGGAAGAGATTGGTCTGAACCATCATCCCAGACGGAAACCAAACGGAATTACGAAAGAAGACCGTGAAGC